>Ga0209092_10001809_pt1 | contig 20335 bp, 12 predicted proteins | sample FraStrMetagenome_FD_187446 | JGI IMG/M metagenome (GOLD analysis project Ga0209092, IMG submission 187446) | Marine eukaryotic phytoplankton communities from Arctic Ocean - Fram Strait ARC3M Metagenome (SPAdes) (version 2) | ecosystem: Environmental > Aquatic > Marine > Oceanic | place: Fram...
TTTACAAATTCTTGAAATATTTGTAGAAGTTCTTGAAATTTTTTAACAAATTCTTGAAATTTTTTAACAAATTCTTGAAATATTTGTAGAAGTTCTTGAAATTTTTGTAGAATCTCTTGAAATTTTTTAACAAATTCTTGAAATTTTTTAACAAGTTCTTGAAATATTTGTAGAAGTTCTTGAAATTTTTTACAAATTCTTGAAATATTTGTAGAAGTTCTTGAAATTTTTTACAAATTCTTGAAATATTTGTAGAAGTTCTTGAAATTTTTTAACAAATTCTTGAAATTTTTTAACAAATTCTTGAAATATTTGTAGAAGTTCTTGAAATTTTTGTAGAATCTCTTGAAATTTTTGTAGAATCTCTTGAAATTTTTGTAGAATCTCTTGAAATTTTTGTAGAAGTTCTTGAAATTTTTGTAGAATCTCTTGAAATTTTTTAACAAATTCTTGAAATATTTGTAGAATCTCTTGAAATTTTTGTAGAATCTCTTGAAATTTTTGTAGAATGCTGTATAAATTTTCGGGGGAGTGGAGTAGAATAAGGGATGGATATCCCTAAATATTTAGTGATGAATCCGTTATTTATAAAATATCGTAAACCTTTAAATAAAAATAGGATACAGTTATTGTATGAACTAAAAATGAAAGAAATTAGAGACCATATCCTATTTTTAAGAGATATACGTAATCAATCGTTGTATAGATTTAAATAATTTTTAGAATAGAGTGTGTTCTAAATAGTGTCATGGTATCTGTAGTGAATACAGTAGTTGGCGGCGATATTTCTGCAGTGAAACGTCTTCATGTTCGGGGTGGTGGGTTCAAAAAAAGGGTTGGAACTGAATCTATTATGATGGCTACGGCTTTAGGCAATGTTCAAATGGTCCAATGTATGCTGGATAATGGTGTAGACCCAAATGGTGTTAAAATATTTTGGCATGATTCTTGGTTTCCAAATTCTTCTGTGAAAACAAAGAAAATTATTTCGGATATTGAGCGTTATTTTATCCCTTATTCAAAGGGATGGTCCCCAGCATTAACACCAGCATGTTTGGCGGCGTTTTATGGGCATGTAGATATACTTTATGTCCTTGAAAGAGCGGGCAGTGATCTCTCTTTCAACCCTTTTTCAGTGTTAGGTTTGGATTATGGCGTGAATCCATCTTGGAATCCAGTGTTGTGTGCATTGTACGGCAAAAAATATGAGTTGGCGGATATGTTGATGGATATGGGATATGTAGCCCCTAAGGAAAATACAAAAGATGCGATCTATGTGAGATTTAAGGATTGTCGGGGATTATCGATGACCAATATTCTATTATACAAGAAAATACCAAAGGTTTGTTTTGACCTTTGTAAAAGTTTTATATTAAAAAGGAAATTTTAAATTTTTATGTTCATTATATCTGATAAGAAGTTGGTTTTTAGACATCTGTCTAGGTCAATATCTACCGTATAATAAAAAAGTCTGTCTTTTGACATGGTTGTTTCATGTGACCATAATGCATAAATATCTTTATAGCCACACGTGGACCGTTTTTTTGAATTTATATCTGTAGCATATGATGCATAATTATCATAACCATTTGTGTTCATAAACGTTTGAACGGAAATGGTTGGCGATTCAATAAGCTTTCCATTCACAAAATTTATAAATAAAACATCATTTTCTAAAGAAAGACCTGCGATTTGTACTCCTATATTAAATAAAGCACCGTTGGAAAATTTATTTTCATGTGCATGTTGTATAAAAAAAATGTAATGATTTTTATATTTACGTTTAATCATATTTATAATACCTGGAAAAAAATCACTATCTTGAATATGCCAGACAAATATTATAAATATCATTTTTGTATATCAAAGGCTTTAAATACTTTTTGCCTTAAACTTTGTATATCGGGACGCCCTTTTTAATTTTTGATTCATTTAAACACAAATGTTTTGGCACTGGTTTTGGCGCCGGTTTTTGTGGTTTTTTAGGTATTTTTGACCCAAAAGCACTGGCTATTTTGCCAAAACCACTTTTTTTGACATTTGGTTTTTTATGGTTGTTTTTTTCTTCGGTCGAGCCAGAATGTTTATGCTTTTTAAACTTCTCTAATCTTTCAAATAGTTGTTTAATGGTTTGATCGGACCATTCGGTTGGCATTTCATATGCTTCTTCCAAGGGACGATCGCTATGTCTCTTTTTCGTATGGATGCCAATGGAAAGATGTGATTCAAGCAATTTGTGGTTTTTCGCATGGCCGCCAAATAGATGCAAATCGTGTTTTTTCGCATGGTCGCCAGATGGATGTGATTCGTTTGAATCGTTATTTCCCCCCTCTTCTTCCGTATGTCTCCCTCTTCTGGCAAATAAACGCAACTTAGACAATCTATTATGTTTTTTCATTCCCTTTTCGTATTTTTCCATATCGCGCTCGTGTTGTTCCATATCGCGCTCGTGTTGTTCCATATCGCGTTTGTATTGTTTCTTTTCCCTTTTGTGTTCTCTTTCTCTTTCTCTTCGCTCTTCTCTGAGGCGTCTGTCTGCCTCTTTCTTCTCTTTGGCTCTTTCTTGTCTAAAATATTTTCCATGTCGCTTTTCTAGTTCCCTTTCCTTTTTCCGTTCAAACATTCGTTTTTTTTGTCTTTGACGCTTTCTGCCTGCTGATCCCCGCTTTCCACCAAAATTAATTCTACTTGAAAAATTTTTTCCACTCATCATACTCTTCATTCCTGATCGTTGTCTTCCAGCTCGATTGCCCAGTACTTTCTTATATTTTTTTTTGCCTTTTCGATATTGTTTTTTGCCTTTTCGATATTGTTTGCTTGCAGCTGCCTTTTTGCGCCTAGTCCACCCCTTTGCGCTATTCCATCGTCTTCCCTCCGCAACTTCAAAAGATTCGGGAATATTCCCATCTGAATAATAGCCATATTCATCTTCTGAACTAGATATATATTCAGATGGAATAAACCCTTCCGAATAATAGCCATAATCATCGTCTGAACTGTAATCTTCCGACGAATACGAGTATTCGTTTTCAGACCCATAGACTAATTCACGTGCGTTATATTGTTGTAGTAATGGATGTTGTGGTACATAATTACTTTTATCCTGAACACTGTGATTATCCTCAACTTGATGTTGGGTAGATTTAAAAAAAGACATATACATTTATCCATATTACCTTTTATACTATCCAATTTTTATTATCACCAAAGATCACTTTAAAAAAATTTGCGAAATTGATTTATACTTCCAAATCCTATTCCTCCAGCTCGTTTTTTCATTTCTGCAATTTTTTTATTGGCGGCGACTCTTTTCATTTTGGCGGGATATATTACCCATCGTTTAAGTTTTAATCTTAGTCTCGCAATTGGGTCTTCTTCCGTATTTGGTTCTACGGGATCTCCAAATGGCTTACCGTCGTCATCAGCCCCCTGAATATATACATCACACGCCTCTACTAACATATGTTTAGAAAAGCGATTTCCGTACAAAGCGCCAATAATTTTAATAATTTCACATTGCACCGTTTCATCTAAATCGCAATCGCTTTCGGGAGATCCAACCCATTTTTCGAATATTTTTCTGGGTATCTTATATGTTTTAAATAGTATATTATGTGTTTCGACTGTTTTTTTTTGAATGAAACGTTTTTGCATATTTTCGGTCCAATCTTTGTTTATTTGTCTTCTAAAATCATATTTCGCTCTTATATAAGATGCGCCTTTTTTCGACAGCAATCTTTTATTTGTTTTCATATGATGTTTTTTTCTTTCTTTTCTTTGCGCCCATCGCCCCCGCCAACCCTCAGACCTTTTTTTCTCTTTGTCCTCTCTCTTTCTCTCTCTCTCATTTTTCTTCTTTTCAGCATCTTCTCTTTCTTTTTTTAAGAATGCCTTGTAATCGTCATCGAATTCTCCCTTAAAATCTTGATCTTCTTCGTTATCGGAGTCTTCATGGGGGACGTCGGGCTCCTCGTCGGAACCGGGTTTAAACATATCTGTCCACTTGCCTTCAGCATAGCTAAAATTTAGAATGGGGTGTTGTTGAATATAATGATTTTTTACCAGCATTTTTTCGGGTAGTTTTTCTTCCCGAACTTTCATCAATGCTGGGTTTAACCTAGACATTTGAATGAAATATTTGTCCTTAAATACAGTATAGTTTTATTAAAAAACACATATTTTTTTGATTAAAAAACACATGTTTTTTTGAAATTAAAGTGTATATCCAAAGGATACCATAATTCATTATCGTGTCTTATACCATATCTGAACTTTTCTGGGTCGTTTTTTATTTGTTCAAATAATTTTAAGGTTATTTCAAAGTATTGTTGAGCATGTTCAAAAATACAGGCGCCATGTTTTTTCCATTCATGATGCCATAACCAATAATCAGTATGGTGAAATTTTCTTAAACTATGCCAATATTTGTGCATAGGCGTTAATATCTGATTATTTATATAAATATCTTCGCTATGGCATTTAGGATAATGTTTATAGTCACCGCCTTCATATTCGGGCCACAGACCGTGAATAGACCAAGGAAAATCAGAGTCTGGTTTATTATTAATAACTAGATAGTAACCTATAGGCGTAGACATTTATAATGATATACATTTTATTTTATAGTTATTTTCTATTCACAGCTTTTCTTAACATTTCTTGGACCACTGGATGATTTCTATTTTCATAAAATTCTTTCATATCTTGTTCCATTAAGTTAATAACGGTATGGACTTCTTTAATGTAAGTTGGAACTACTTCTGCCATTGTCGTCCCTGATTGCGTGACCCTTTCTTTGGCTTCATTTGACGAAGTGTCGCGTATAGGCATTTGTAGATTGTGTACCCATGAAAATGTCATGTGGATAAGGCTTTGTAACGAATGTCCGTCGAAAGCGTTATTTCTTAGCCTTTGTTCAAAAAAAGGTACATCAAAATCTTGTTTTAATCGATTGTACGTTGGTCCGTCTTTTTTTAAGAATGCGGCTAATCGATCTTGAATTTCCGCATATAATTTTACAATATGATCATAATTTTGCGTTTCTACAGAATGTTTAATGTTATCATAGAAAGCCCTATGGAATTGTTCCTTTAATTGTTCCTTTATCTGTTCTTCAATTTTAGATGACATTTTATGGATAGATTATACCTTTATACATTTTATAGTTAATAAAAATAATGATTGTTTATAATATTTAAACTTCTGAATTTAAACTTCTGAAGTTGGTACTTTTTTAAATCCTTTACGAGCATGTTTTTTGGTGCAAAAATATATGGAAACACCCGCTATTGTTACGATAACTGCTATAATGGACAAAATTATGATAAGAGTATTGGAACTTGACCCCGAGTCCGAACTAGAAGAAGAAGAAGTACGTATTCTACTTAATTCAAATTGATCCATGTCCTCTATTGTATTTTTCAATGTTTTAAAAGCTCCGGTTGATTTTTGTGGATTATCTTTTGCCATAAGTTCATATGTATATCCTTTTGAACTAGAATGGGATTTTTGAACAGTAATTTTAAAACCAGTGGATTCTGCAATAAGAATTTGAACCTGTGAATTATTTAGAGGTTGGCCCTGCATGAATATGGATAATGTGATATCTCCTCTCACATTTGTCACTTCACAAGTAGAGTTTACAAGTTCATAATGTGTATAACACGTTTCGCATTTTTTCTCACCTTCGTTGCAATATGTTGGTGCACGTCCATTTTCACACAAACAGTTATTTTTCACACATAATCCATCTTTTAATGAGTATCCAAAATTACAAGATGCACAATGCGGTCCATCAGCACTGCATGTATCCGTTTGAATGCCGTTTTCACACCTGCAGTCAATACATTCTGTTCCCACAAGTGTGAATATTCCTTTACATTCCGCACATCTCTCGCTAATTGACGTACAATATTGTCCTGTTGCAGGAACACCTTTTGGGCACGTACATCTAAAAGGCATACATTTTGTTCCAGACGGTGCCAAATATGTACCCAAAGGACAATATCCGCATTTATCTGCGCCGTTTTGTGGGCATTCTATTCCCGTGGCTGGATTTCCTGAATCGCATTTACATATATTTGTCTCGCATTTGACATCTTTTTTGGAAGTTCCATTCACAGGATGATATCCATTATCACATATAGTCCACGGGAGACATTTTTCATCATTTAAGTAATAGCCGTCGCCACAATTAATACATTTAGTATTTTCATGGGTTAAACATGGCGCTTCTGGAAATCCATATTCGCATTGACATATATTATTTCCACAAACTCTATCTTTTGTGGGTTCTTTTTCTTTGATAGTGTGTTGCCAGCCAAGACAAACTGTTGCCAAATGACATATTCTATTTTTTAGATAATATGCGTCATCACAACTTAGACACGACCATGAACCATGTTCAGGACAATCTGAACCTTCGGTATGTACACCATTAGGACAAACACATACCTTTGTCTCACAAATATCACCGCTTTCGTCTTCACCAACTTTATATTTATCTTCTCCACATGTAGATATGCCGGCGCATATGCGATCATTTTCATATACATCGCGTGGTCCACCGGGTTCGTATTGCGTTGAATTACAAACGGTTAATAGAGTACATCCTCTATTTGTTGTATTGGTCGGTTCGGCCGATTGATATTCGAGATTGGAACATTGTGTTAGAAGAAGACATCCTCTATCCATTGTAGTTCCGGGTGCATTTATTTGATATTCAAGTTCTGAACATACCGTTATATTTTTACAAACTGTATCTCCAGCCATCGAAGCACTTACATCTATATATTGGTTTGAGGCACAAACGGCTAATAAAGTACATTCCCTATTTGATGTTGACGTCGGCGCTTGGCTTTCGTATTCATCAGAACTACAGAATGTTATTGTTGAACATTCTCTATTTGATGTTGACGTCGGCGCTTGATTTTCGTATTGATTCGCTGAACATTCTATAATAGGTACACATTCTCTATCGGATGTCGGTGTCGGTGCTTTTGATTCAAATTCGTTGTCAGAACAATCTGTATACACCTGACATTTTCTTAAAATGTTGACAAAATAATTTGAATCGCATTGTTGACATATATGATCTTCATGATTGTCACATTGAATTCCAGTAGTACCTTGGCCATTTGAACAGGTGCATTCTTTTAATTCGCACCTGGTTGTTCCATTGGGATATTTTCCAACATTATAATGCGAATGTTCACATTCTGTAATTTCTAAACATATTCTGTCTCGAAGATATATTCCATTTTCGGGCGGACTTGATTCATATTCTTCAGACGAACATTCCGTTAATGGCGAACATTCTCTGTCCGCTAACGACGAGGGTGCTCTAAATTCATATTCTTCGGACGAACATTCTGTTAATGGTGAACATATTCTATTTGACGTTAACGTTGGTGCTTGGCTTTCATATTGTTGATCAGTACATTCCGTTATCGATATGCATATTCTATTCGATGTTGATGTTGGTGCTTGGCTTTCATATTGTTGATCAGTACATTCCGTTATAGAAGCACAAATTCTATTCGATATATACATGGCAGGAATACCCAGGTAGTCAGTAAAGCTAGGTGTACCCTTATTAAGTATAGGCGGTTTCGCTTCATATTCTGTGTCAGAGCATGTGGCTATTGGTGCACATTCCCTGTTGGATGTTTCCGTCGAATTTTTTGTTATATATTCAGTGTCCGAACATTCTGTTAATGGTGAACATATTCTATCTGACGTTAATGTTGGCGCGACTGTTTCATATTCATCTCCGTCACACACATAATATATAAAACATTCTCTATCTGATGTCGGTGTGGGCGACTTACTTTCATACCCATCACCAGGATCACACATTGTGTAAAAAAAACATTCTCTATCTGATGTTGGTGTCGGTGCAACGGATTGATATTGTAATGTATTATTGCACAAAGTTAGAGGAAAACATTCTGATAAAATTTCGTCTAAATATTCACCTTGTTCGCACGGAGTTGGTGGTGCACATTCTCTATCTGATGTTGGTGTCGGTGCAACAAATTCGACATTTATCCCTGAACAAACTGTAACATCTGTACATTCTCTATCTGATGTTTCAGTGGGTGCTTTTGACTGATATTCGTCTTCATCACAAACAGTAAGGGGAGAACACTCGACATCTTTTTCAGTAGTTCCTGCGACTGATCTAAATGTATTTTGAAGACATTCGCTATGGGGTATGCAATGGATTTGATAATGTGAATCATTTGGCTGATATGAACCTTGGCGACAATCAATACACATTTCTGCATTGGATTGGTCTATAACATATATTTTCCCCCCCATCCCTGGATGATCTCTACACCAATAATACAAAATTGCCGGTGTATCTTCTCCAATCACTATTTTCACTTGATTTCCAATAATTGCGTAATTTGAATAGGTTTCGCCATCACCATGTACTCCATCAGATACCTCTGAAAATCTTAAAGGATGATCCGGATGTACTGAATCAAAAATATAAGTTCTTCCCCGCTTAAATTCTAGAGTTCTTTGAACATGTCCATCTATTTCATATTTATTTCCGGTTGACGTTTCGACAATATCCACATTTAGTGTAATATCCCCAAATTTGCTTGGGGATACGTAAAAAGTTCCTTTTGGGCAAGATTCTGTAGCTGTACAAGGGCTTAAATTATTGGCTTCGTTGATTTCCATAGGTATTTGACACAATTCACATTCCCCTGTAATATCATCGTATCCATATTTTTCAGGACATGCTTGGCAACCTTGTCCTTGGTGTGTTGTACATGCAACTAAAGGAGTTCCATGTGGGCATACACATATATTTGTCTCGCATTGCTGGTCTGAAATAGCCGTCGCTGAAACCGAAACATGTTCAAATTGAGTACATTGAGTTAATAATGTACATTCTCTATCGGATGTTTCTGTGGAAGGCGCAGTTTCATATTCTGCATTTGTACATTGAGTTAATAATGTACATTCTCTATCGGATGTTTCTGTAGGTGCTTTTGACTGATATTCTTCTCCAGAACAAATAGATAAACTTTTACATTCGCCATTTGAATTATATTCTGTTTCAGAACATTCAACAGGCAAAGCGCATATTCTGTTTGATGTACTTGACGGTGGTTTTATTTCTTCTTGATTACCAATACATTCGGTTATAGGATGGCATTTTTTTCCATCGGACGAAAAAGTATTGCCCTGGCAATACATACAACTAACGTCGGATGTTGATGACCCACCAATGGGTTCCTGGCCCGGTATACATTGGGAATACGCAACACATTCTGCGTTATTCGCAAACGCAGAATATTTACCTATTGGACAATCAACACATTCCTGTGAACTAGAAAATTGTGATTTTGGCTCTTTACCGGGCAAACAATCTACAACCGGTGTACATATGCCATCGTTTCCGTCTGGATTAAAATCAGTTTTATCCAGCCAATATCCTTTATAACATTCGTTGCATTTAATTTCTCCGGGATTGACACAACCGGAAGTAGGTATACCGCCCGGACAAGAACATCTTTTATAAGAACACAATAAAACATCTAGATATCCAAGTACCGAACTTGTACCATCTGGGTTAAACCATAAATGGGATCCAGCATTTGAATGATCGTAAAAACAATTATCTGGAGATTCTGTAGTTTGTGTCCATTGCGAAGCCTGTTCATCCAAAATTCCAATAGCTTGGGCCGCCTGTGAGCATTTCGGAAGTGTAATAATAGGCTGTTCATTTTCTCCAGCACAGCCACCAGATACCATTTCAGTAGTCGGTACATATGTGATGGAACTGTTCTGACAAGTGCTATATTTAGCAAAACAATACTGATTTGGGAGACAGGCTGTATTTCCACATTTACATCCATGTGTATTCGGCTGAACACCGTTGACATTTTCACAAATCATTGGAGAGACCGATCTAATGTATCGATCACCCTCTACAGATTTACAAACATTGCCTGTTAAAACAGTATGAATATTGAGAACATCTTGAGCTGCAGCACAAGATAATTCCGTAAAATCATTCACGCCAGGTGTGAATGCCAATCTATAAGCAATCGGCATTTCTACCGGTAAAAATATAGGTAATTGCTTCTCCACACATGCAATATATATAAAACCTGTCTGATCTAGGAAATTATTCTCGGACATATCTGGTACAGTCCTATTTAATCCGTGTTTGCAAGAGTCTTCGCAATCACAGTCGTAAATATTCGGCTCGTCAGAATTTTGAGGCGTATCTCCAAATGTTATAACAATTCTTTCGACATTTACGGCCTCAAACTCCAAAGATAAACGAGTATTATCTTCCAATGTTACAGTATAGTCTGCTAATAGTGTTTGACATGGTTCTTCTTCGCTGTCTTTTGTACCATCTTTAGTGCCGTAACTATTCGTACATTTCACACATATACCATTTTCATAATATGAATGTCTAAGACATGAAATACAATCTGTTTGAAGTGCATTTACAAATGTTCCTGGGTCACAAGTCTTGCACGTTGTTTGACCTATTGTGTCCTGATATTGTCCTGCAGGACACTGTTTACATGTATCGGCGGACGTTTGACCTTCGTCAGCCGAAAATTTTGCTACAGGGCATTCTTCACAAACATCTTCTGAATTTTGACCCGCGCCTGAAATAGAATATTTGCCACCAGCGCATGAAATACATGTATCTTCCAAAATTTGACCCGTGCCCGAAATAGAATATTTGCCAGCGATGCATTGTATACATCCCGTTTGGCCATCTGTATCCTGATATTGTCCTTCAGGACATTCTTCACAAACATCTTCCGAAATTTGTCCTTCGCCAGCATTCGAATATTTACCTTTGGCACATGCTATACAAGTGAATTGGCCGAGTGTGTCTTGATATTGACCATTCGAACAATCCTGACATTCGACACTACTGCCACCATCTGAAAATTGACCCAAAGGACAATCCTGACACTCGGTTGCTTCTTCTACATCGTTAAATTTTCCCGAGTCACACGCTTCACATTCGGATTGTTTTATAGAATTGCCGTAAAACCCAGTCGGACATACTTTACAATGTTTTCCATCATTTGAAAATTGTCCTGCACTGCAATCATAACATGCTCCGCCGTCAAAACGCTGACCATCTACACATCCATCGCGTATACATTCTGTCTTTAACTCGTTAAATTCGAAACGTTCTATACAATTTCCAATACTTGCTTGGCCGCATCCCTCAGTATTCGCAGGACAATCCTTACAAGAATATCGATTGGTTAAGTCTTGGTATGTACCCTCAGGACAATCCTGGCAATTTCCATTCATTTCTAAATCGAAACTAATGAAATTAGAGTCAGAATCTAAGTTATCTTCGGTCGTTTCCTCAGAGCAATAACAATCTCCGTTTGAAATGCCTACGCTAAAGCCTCTCACAGTCGCACCTAGACCATAGCAATGGCGACCACATTGTTCAATCAATTCTTGACGATGAGCACTACTACAAGTTGATTTAGTATCGAATTGGCCAGTGCAAGATCGCTGAGCATTTGTCTGAGTAAATTTTCCTGTTTTTTCGGGACCAATCCACGAATTGGAGTTTAATGTTTGTTCTAAAAATGTTCCTGTTGGACATGTTATACAATTCAATCCGTTACTGAACTCGTCACCACAGGCTTCACAATTGCCTATAAATGCATCTGCAGCTGGAGTTGCGTACGAAGAACTTTTTTTATAAACTTTCCATGAAGACGACCCACCATTGGCATTAATAGGACCCCCACATAAATAACTGTACCCGTATGTACTGTATATGAATCCCTCACAGCCATTATAGTCTGTACAGGCGGTCTCGGTTTGACTCCTGTTACGGAAAGAGGATCGTGTCTGCCATATGTATGTCGTACAATATCTGCCATTTGAACCGAATTGAGGATAACTAATAGATTCTGCGGGTTCGGTTGCTGTGTATTTGAAACCATAATTACATATACCACTTGTAATGAGCCCACAACCATTTGCATTGGCAGCACAATTTGCACACACACCGTTAAATGTAAATCCCCCATTACATGTAATACATTCGGCGGCACCGCTCCCACTGAAATAACCATACGCGCATGATTTACACGAAGTTGAACCAGTTGAATCTTGGTAATAATTTACGGAACAAGTATTACATCCAGTATTACCAGTACCTGTGCTAGCATAACCAACTGGACAATCGGAGCATATACTTGCTCCGATTGCATTGTTAAATGTTCCAGGGATACATGATTTACAAAAAGTTGACCCTGTTGAATTTTGGTAGTAACCATTTCCGCATATATCACAATAGTCTTGTCCATTAACTCCTGCTGCATATCCAACTGGACATGTGGTACATGTATTTGCTCCTGTATCACTAAACGTTCCTGCGTCACATGTTTTACATTCAGTTGATCCCGTTGAATCTTGATAGTAACCAGCTACGCATATATCACAATGATCATGTCCACTCATTTGTAATGCGTATCCAGCTGGACAACTCGAACATCCAGTTGCTCCAGCTGAAGCACTAAATGTTCCGGGTTGACATTGGTCACAATGATCTTTGTCCTCAAAAGTTTGATGATAACCTTTTGGGCATTGTGAACATTCTACAGTACTGGGTGTCGCACTGAATTTCCCAGCTTCACATGGGCTGCATTCACCTGCACCATCTCCACTATATTTCCCAGTTTCACAAGAACTACAATAATCGGAATTTGCTTCACTAAATTTCCCGGCTTCGCACCATGAACATAAACTAGAACTGGCACCGCTATACGACCCAGGTGCACATGGTTCACATTGGATTCTGTCCAAGCTAAATTTCCCGGGAGGACAACCAATGCATTCGGTATATCCCGTAGAATCAGTGTAAGTTCCACCTAGACATTGATCACAATGGTCTTTGCCCATTAAACTTTGATAGAACCCCGCTGGACATTCTGTACATTCGATTGCTTCGTTTTGACTGAATTTTCCAGCGTCGCACGATTGACATTCGATTGTTCCATTTGTAGCACTAAAGTAACCAGCGTCACATGATTGACATTCGCTTTCTCCATTTGTGGCACTATAGTATCCTGCGGAACATTCTTCACACGAAATTGCAGCATCTTCACTAAAGTAACCTGCGGAACATTCTAGGCACCCACCATCTGATAAATATTGGCCCCCGGTACATGAAGAACATACTCTATTGGTTGTTGTTGAACATGTCGTTTCTTCAAGTTCTGTGTGACCACATTCGTCTTTACAGAGTTTACAACTCGTTTGGTCAGTTGTATTTTGATAATAGCCGCTAGGACACGTGTTACATATTCTATTTAATTCTGTTGAGCATCCTACCGTTTCATATGTACCTTCTTCGCATACAGGCGAACATTGTTTACACTCGCTCTGTTGGTGATCTGTTTCATTCTGATAAGTATTATCATCACATGACACACAATCGATACCAGATATTTTTTGTCCTTCATTACAAACAGTATTTAATTCGCAGGCTGTGTAGTTAGAATTACTTTCATAACCATTCGGACATGAAGTACAATCACTTTCTCCATTTGTGGCACTATAGTATCCTGCGGAACATTCTTCACACGAAATTGCAGCATCTTCACTAAAGTAACCTGCGGAACATTCTAGGCACCCACCATCTGATAAATATTGGCCTCCGGCACATGAAGAACATACTCTATTGGTTGTTGTTGAACATGTCGTTTCTTCAAGTTCTGTGTGACCACATTCGTCTTTACAAAGTTTACAACTCGTTTGGTCAGTTGTATTTTGATAATAGCCGCTAGGACACGTGGTACATATTCTATTTAATTCTGTTGAGCACCCTACCGTTTCATATGTACCTTCTTCGCATACAGGCGAACATTGTTTACATTCGCTATATTGGTGATCTGTTTCATTCTGATAAGTATTATCATCACATGGTACGCATTCGATACCAGATATTTTTTCTCCCGTGCTACAAAAAGTATTGGCCTCACAGGCTGTGTAGTTAGAATTACTTTCATAACCACTCGGACATGATTGACATTCACTTTCTCCATTTGTGGCACTATAGTATCCTGCGAAACATTCTTCACAATGATCTTTGCCATATTGACTTTGGTGAAACCCGGGTTGGCACGATTGACAGCCATCATAACCATCATAACCATCGCCATAGTATCCTGCTTCACACTCGGTACACTGATTTCCAGAGCTCATATAATTTCCAGGTTCGCATAAAGGTTTTTTTTTGCATAAACACCCCCCTGAATACTGACTAACACATTTGCCGCCAGTAGTAGTAGTTACTTTGTTAAAATACCAACGGTCAAGTTGTTGTCCTGTCGTGTCCGTCTGCCACCCATAATCATACCAAAGACAATTAGCAGGGTAACCGGCATTATTTGTGTATATCCGGGTTTCTCGTGTTCTTCCAGTGATATTGTCTACAAATTCCCTAGCTACAACGAGGCATTCGTCGGCGTCCGTAATGGGTTCCCAGTCTCCGTCACAAGCATCTTGTCCAAGCACGTCTCTTTTGACTAATTTGTATCGATCACCATATAAAACATCTGGGAAATCAGTACAATTGTCGTAACAGCTAGTGGGCTGGACATCATCCACATCAGACCAACATGGAAAACCAGAACCACTATCGCAAGTTCTTGCATATACTGAAATTTTCAATATACTCAAAATAATTAGAATATGTATTATCATATTTATTTAGAGAGTAAGGGTTTTATACTTATTTATTGCCAATGCTTCATTCTACATTTTGTGTATTCATATTCAAATTGGATCTTTTTATTGATAGTATTTATAACATTCCTATAATATCATTATGCATACTTCATATTATTCTATTATACATTTGTCTTCTGTAGGAAACGCTGTAAAAGAAATGCAAGGATTATTTCCACCCGATCAGAAAAACCCAATCCAAGATTTCGGGAGCAATGGATCAGGTGAATTTTTTTCGGGAAACCACGCCACACTTAACAAAATAGCCGTTCATCCAGAACTTTTGGCAAAAGTGCGTTCTATATTAAAAACTGACCAAATTAGACTAGTTCAGTCTGTACCTTGGGCAAAATATGGTGTCCCGACAGATGGTCCTAATTCCAATAATGATCAACGGATGCATATGGATTATGGCAATAATATGTATGGTATGCCTCTGCCTAATGAACCATTACAAGCTGTGGCCGCTATTGTCTATTATTCGAATACTGAAGAAACAGGTGGTGCCACCGCTATAGTCCCCAGAATCTCGGATACGGATCCTGTTTACAAATGGCCTTATGTACATATGCCAGGAATAGGTGGATATCCATTTGTCAATGATAGAAACATGGCTGAAACAATAATGGACTCTGCCTCTAAAAAAATTAGGGACCAATGTTATTCTCGAGAAATTCTTCCAACCTTTCATTTAGGGGATGTTCTATTATATCGATTAGATACTTGGCATAGAGGTACACCTGTCAAATCAGGAAAAGTTCGATATACACACAACTTACTCTGGAAAAGAGCAGATAATACAGATATTCAAGTTTGGAATAGAGGAATCACACGAGCAATGTATTCGGGCAAACTTGAGAGATTTATGGGGAGTTTGGAGCCCGAACAGCTCGAAACCCTTGGATTTCCTCTAAGAAATTCTAAAAAATGGAAATCTTCTAAATTTTGTAAAGCGATGAGAAATCGCTTTTATTATGCAGGATTCCGTCCTATTAATTATGTCCAGACTCCATCCGAACCCCCGAATGTGCCCGATTTCTGGCCCTTTTCCAAATATACAATTAATGGGCTAGACGCAAATGCTCTAAGGTCTAGTTTATTTTCAAAATTACGCGAATCAAATGTCCATATAACATTGAAGAATTCACTTTGGAAATACAAGTTGGAATATATTCGCGGTCCTCATTATATTGTGATAGACTGTTATTTTTTCAAGAATGACAATGGTTATACAGTTGATGTTAACCTGTTAAGTGGAGATAGATGGACTTTCGGTGATTTATGGCGAATACTTTCGGATCAAGTTCAAAAAAGACCACTTAGGTCAATTTTATGCATTCAAAAAACACCGGAGTTTGTTATTCAGCGTTTGAAAAATATAGATGTACGGTTAGATGTAGATTTAGTGCCATATATATGTCCCGAAGTTGCCGACGAATACATTCTTCCTTTCTTAAAGTCGGATGATTTAAATATAGTTCGAATGGCTATGGACAAGCTTAAAGGTAATGTATTTGATGACTGGTTTCACTTTTGGCGTTTAAAAAATCCTAGGACATTTATGGAAAGTGTTATTAATGCAAAGGCCATAGAGTTATGGAAAACTAAAAGTCGTTTGTAATCCTTGAGATTACACGAAGTTACTATATAAGTTGGTCATAAAATAATAAATGAAGAAGTTCTTTTTACTATTACTAATTCCATTCGTTTCATCTTTAAAATTATCTCGGCGTTCAGGAGATTGTAAATCGTCGAATAAATGCACAAGATGTCAAGGTCATTGTACAGATGACACGCAATGTGGTGAAGCAGGTAAAACCTTGAAATGTTACAAACGTGGGGATGCAATGAATCAAGTTCCGGGATGTGAAGTAGGAGAACCCGCCGCTGCTGGAAGTGCAATATATAACTATTGTTACGAAGTATGTCCATCCGGTGCTGAACTTTCTACAGAAGTAGGAGGTGTAGGATGTAAAGGTAAGATTGCCAGTGTTTTGAAAGCTGCTCCCGGATCTTGTGACGGTACACAAGATGGGTCGCTCGATATTTGGGTGAATACAGCCGTTGCTGCCAATGAAATTTACGATATATTATCATCAAATTTTAAAGTTGCAAAAATTGAGGCGGGTGACGCCACCATGGGTACCCTCCGTACCACGGCGCTGGTATTTACAACTGCGGAAGGTAAAATTAACGGAGTAACAAACATTATCGCCAACAGCATTGGTAGAATATCAATCGCAGAAGATGCCGTTGGATCTTCAGAAATCGCAGCAGATGCCGTTAAAGCTTCAGAAATCGCAGCAAATGCCGTTGGATCTTCAGAAATTGCAGCAAATGCCGTTGGATCTTCAGAAATCGCAGCAAATGCCGTTAAAGCTTCAGAAATCGCAGCAAATGCCGTTGGTCCTTCTGAAATTCAAAATTCGGGTACCTTTGAAATGCATGCCGTCTCTGCTTACGATGGCTATATTCGAGCCGGAACCCCCAGTTGGAACGGTGGTTGGAAAGTCAATCTGGATCAAAATGTTTGGATTCATCACAAGTTAGAAGTCGATGGCGTAGCACGGTTCGATTCTATTGCAAATTTCAGGGGCACTGGTGGATCTTATATGGTAAGAAAAGTTATTTGGGGGTATAGTAGTGGCGGTGTTGCAGTAAATCATGCCGGAGATATTGGCTACGCTTATGTATATAGTTATGATAACTCTTATTACCAATCATCCGTCGCCGCAGATTTCGATGGTTATATCATTGCTAAGTATGGCGTAATGACACGATCCGATCGCAGAATTAAACAAAATATTGTCGATGTTAGCGACATTAGTTCGTTAAGCAGAGTCTTGAATATACCTGTACGAAATTACCAATACAAAAACCAGCTCAAAAGAGGCTATGGAAATGTCACAGGTTTTATTGCACAGGAAATTAAAGAAGTATTTCCAGAAGCAGTTACGTTGCAAACCATGGGAATTCCATACATCGGAGCCACTTTCAAAGTTTTCGAAATGAACAATAAAATTATCACTATTGCTACTCCAAGGGAAGCGAATGCAACCCTTATGGTCGGTGATAAACTTAACGCATATATACACCTCCCCGATGACGATGAAAATTCTCATACCCGATACAGGGAACTTGAAGTTCTTACGGTAGGAAATTCCAAAACAACTTTACAGTGTGATGAATGCGAAGAGAACGAAAGCGCAAACGCAATCCATATCTATGAAAAAATCGTAGATGATTTTCATGTTATTGATAAAGACAGAATTTTCACGTTGCATCACGGAGCCATACAGGAACTCCATAGGGAACAAGAAAATCTTAAGGAAAAGGTTTTGAATTTAGAAAATACAATAGCTTCGCTTACTGAGAGATTGGCGGTGCTGGAAGCTAAATGAGATAATTTTGAGAGTATTCTGTAATCTTTAAACGGTCAAAAGGTGTCGAACCTGAAAAATGATCGGGTTTTACTGGGCCTTGCACCAGTCCTTCTGTTGAAAGTAATCCCAACATAGACATGACCGATCCAACACAAAAACCTTCTCGTTCATCAATGTTCATTTCATTTCGAATTAAAATTTCAGCTGTTTCATTTGCAGCGTCCAAAACAGCTTTATCAAACCATGCAGGGCGCAAACAATTACAATGGCGAACGACTACACGTTCATAACGATATATCCAGTCTTCGACCGCAACAAATTCGCCGTCTGAATATGCCAGTAATATTTCTCGGCTTTTCACTATAATTGCAACGTGTGCCCATATATCTGAATTCAGTGAGATCTCCATTTCAGAGGCTTCTGCTAATAAAATATCACCTGTACGAAAAAATATTTGTGGTTCATTTTCAATCAAAGACTCTTTCAATTCCCGATCTATAGGTTTAGACCATAAAAATCCCATTTATGAACTAATCAAATATCTTATATACATATAGAATATATTAATAATGGATTTGAATTTATATAAATGTTGTTTTTGTCTAAATACAGTAAAAAATCCTATAGTTATGTGTCATCAAACTCATATAGCTTGTTTTAATTGTGTGTGTGAACATATACGCCACCCAAGTGAATCGAATAATACTTCCATATGTCCTGTGTGCAGACAGGGTATTTATTTACGTTTTGATAGATTTATTACGGAATTAGCAGCTTCTCTACAATCCAATAAACGAAAGAGGTCTTTAGAATCTATAGAAGTGTTTGAAAAATTATTGACAATTAAGAAAAAAAATAAGTACAAGTTATTTAGCCGTACTTTGAAAAAATTTGCAATTGCAGCTCACTCTGACGAAGAACTAGAACAAATTAATAAAGATATAGACAACATCATACAGGCAAAAGAATCTTCAAAAAGATTATTCGAAACTAAATTATATGATTCCTCATTATATTCGCGCGTTTCGATATAAAAGGTTCATTTTTATAATTGAATGGAATTTATTAAATCGAAATTTAATGAATACCAAAATAAATTAAAAGGTCAACCTGCTAAAACCCCTATCGAAGCAATGGTCGTGATCAAAGAACAATTGAGAGTAATGGAGATTTCAGAAAATATCTTGGGTAAAAAAATTAAACAATTGCAAAAACAAGCTTTCCTACAAACAAAACAAAAAAATAAAAAGGCAGCCATACATTTATTAAAAAGAAAAAAAATGCTAGAAAAACAATTCGAACTGAAATCAAATCAACGTTTATCTTTGGAACAGCAATCGTACGCTTTACAAGATTTGTCCATGTCCGTTGAAACAGTAAAAGCTACAAAAGTGGCACATACAGCTATGAAAGATTTAACAAAAGATATTGGAGGAATTAGTGCTATAGAAGAATTGCAAGACGACATGCAAGAGTTACAAGATGATGCAAATGATATATCTGAAATACTAACCAGAACAAACGACAACGATTTCGACGACGATGAACTTTTACAAGAATTAAACCAACTTGAACTCGAAGAGGATTTGATAAAAGAAGATAACGACTTTATAGGTCTTCCAGAAGTACCGAATACACCTTTAAAGCATCCAAAAAACGTGTCTATAGAAGAATGTAATGACGAGTTAGCGGCATTGGAAGCTGAAATGTTATGATTAAAATTACTATTAAAAAATATACCTATAAAAAAGATTATATATAGTTAATGTTTTTCACTAACCCTGACATAATTAACATTTTTTTTGAAAAAGCACATAATGGTCAAAAAACTGTGGAAAAAGCATATAAAAAAGATGAACTTATCGAAATTGCTGAAAATTTAGGCGTCTCCGACTTGAAAGGTACCAAAGCTATTTTAGTTGGAAGAATTTTCAAGAGAATTGGACCTGGAACTGAAGCATCTCTACGAAATGATATACGAAATGATCTAGTAATCAATAAACAAGAAGGCAATGACGGAGACAATCACATAAAATCATATATAAAACCATATGATGACTGCTCACTCGAAGAATTAAAAGAAGAAGCCGACACAGAAGGAATGCTTTCCACTGGTTCTAGAGACGATATCATTAACAGATTAGAAGCACTTGATACCGGCAGAGCCAAATGGGAAGATTATACGATAGAAT
>Ga0209092_10001811_pt1 | contig 20299 bp, 12 predicted proteins | sample FraStrMetagenome_FD_187446 | JGI IMG/M metagenome (GOLD analysis project Ga0209092, IMG submission 187446) | Marine eukaryotic phytoplankton communities from Arctic Ocean - Fram Strait ARC3M Metagenome (SPAdes) (version 2) | ecosystem: Environmental > Aquatic > Marine > Oceanic | place: Fram...
TGATTGATTTTTCAATAGTTCCTGCAAATCCTGTGTACGAAAAACCGAATTATGTTTGCCAATCACTTCAAAAATCCACTCCGAAAACTTAATTAGAAAATTCGCCAAAAATACGAAACCCATCAGATTCCAGATATTACTAGATTCCACACGAAATACGCACCCAACCAAAATGTACTTGCCCCTATTCCTTTCGTTAGAGACTTCAACTTCCTTTTGCGAAAAAAATCATCCGCTACGGCTAAGCTCACATATCCTGCATTTGCATTCACAGCAGCAAACAGAAGAATAGAAATGAAACCTAATGTATACACCAAAGCTTTCCCTCCAATCGATTGAGGTACAGTATTACCATACCCAACAGTAGTCATGACAGTAAACCAAAAAATAGCCCCACCAGGAGCGTTGACGTGACAATGATCATGTCCAGATATTTTTTGAATTTCAGCAATAAACCCTTCTCTAAATTTTCGACCTCGCCCGGAACCATCAGCAAATCCTTGTTGAAAATCCTCATTTATTTTTTGAAAAGTGGTGTTGAAGGAATCAATTACTGACTGATTACTGTACTGAATAGGGCTTAATCCTTCCTTTTGGCTATCTTCAAGAGGACAGCGTATCCAGTTAAAGGTCAAAGAATCTGGCGAATTGTCTACACTAAGTAAATCTTCAAAAGGTGACTTGATAAAAGTTAATGTTCGTGAAGCTTCTCCAATACAACTTGTAACAACTTCTTTCACATCAGTACCATTGTAGTTGAAAGCTGTGTTGTTGCTTAAGAGCGTCTTTTCCAATGAATATTTATCGATACACATACTTGTTACATTTTGATAGGCTCTTGACACTGCTATGTTTTGGCCACCCTCCAGCACTTCTTCGATATAAAGAGCCCTTAAGATGGTATCATTTGATTCGATTTCTGTCCCTTTTTCCTTCATAGCTAGAATGAATCCACAAAGGAAGCACATTGCAATAAGGAGAAAAATGGGAAATATTACATATGCAAAGATATTAAAACAGCGAGGATATTTCATAGCACTTTTGAGCAGAAAACCATTATTCTCATTAGATTCGGTTTGGCCGATTTTTCTTTCAGACCGAGTGGCGACAGCATTGTCAAAATAAGCGTCATTTTCAACATTTTCGTTCATTGTCATGAATCCAGTGGGGTGTGAAAATGCTGGTAAGGATTGGAACAAGATGAAATAATGGAGACTTGAAGAGTTATTTTTTTTCTTGAAGTATGCTTAACGAAAATAAAATCTGTCGTCAATGGGAGGTTCTGAATTATATTCGCATGATCCCTTCAGCTGCCTATTGTGATCAAACTTCCGTCTATGAACCATTGATACTTAAAGACGAAGATCTTTATATTAAGAACCAGAGCAAAGGATTCGTAACAGAAAAGAAACTTAGAAGTTCTTTTTTCGATTCTATGGACTCCTAGAGAGAGGATGTTAACCTACATATCTTATTACTTAGGAAACTTACGGTTTCTTTAGGTCTAAGATTCATTTTTTGAAATACCGTAGGTACGGTAGAATAATATTTGCACCGTATTTTAATTGCATTTCGACCCTTCCAACCAAGATACATAACTGCATTTGACAAGTCCGTGCTTTCTGGATAACAGAATCTGCTGAAAGAAAATAAATAAAACGTCTTCAAGTTTCCTATTTCTGATGGAATGGTGCTTTTCAAAGCACTTCTTCGAAATATTATTTGTCGTAATCTAGGAAATGTACCTACTTCTGATGCAACTTATCCTCCAACTCTACCAGTTATCGTTTGATTTACAAAGTACGGACCTATTAGTTTTTAGTCATCATTACAAGTAAAAAATCGGATGTTACATTTACTATCAAATTCTGATTCTAACTCAATTGATCCCGGTTTGGATGGTATAAATGAGCTAGCATTCTCTGCTACTACTGCTGTTATATACCTTGGAGCATTTATTTGTGTCATTTGGTTTCAGTAAAGACATTTGCACCAAAATTAGTAATCATTTCGCAATTGGCTTCCACATCTTGTGTTGCATTGTTAAAGGATCATTCAAATCTTCTTTACTTGATAATTGTATGCAATGTCTTTCTGATGATGTGTTTTGTGGTACTGTTTTTGATGAACGCATTGTTACTACTAATACTACTACTGTGATGATAGATTATAAGGAACCATATTATTATCTGAATTATTTTCATATAATTCAAGCTATCATTGACAAATACTTCTATACCAAGAGAGGTAACTTCAGCGACTTTCTCTTACTCATTTTGTTCTTTGAATGAATTCAAATAAAACCATTGGACAAAAAAATCTAAAAACGTCTGTTTTCAAGTCGACAAAAATATTCACCGTAGTCTCATTTGTGGTATTTTAAAATCTTTCCAAGACTTCTGGTTTGAATGTAAATGTTGCAAATGCGTCGAATTCCTTAAAAGAGATTGAAAGAATCTCTCTCCGTGACGCAGCGCCTTCTAACCCCAAACGTGATTTACAAGACTCATTTTTTGACCAAGCTGTAACCTTTATTACCGAACCTGTAGAGGTTGCAGCTGGTGTCGCTAGAATATTTTAATCTGACATTTCTGAATTAATAGAAATCATTATTGTCGATATTCAAGAAAATGGATTCAGCATTGATACATTCACCGCCATTGCTGAATATGTCACTGATCAAATTGAAGAAACTATTAAAAGAATTTCTACTGAAGTGTCACCCACCGACGCACCTGTAACTACACCTGAACTCAATTCCAGTCCTATTCCCAGTCCTACTTTCAATCCTACTCTCAATCAATTCTTGAAATGCTGGAGAGAAAAAGTAAGAGTTGGACAGTCTTGCATTTTCATATATTTTCCTTTGGGGACCGCATTTCTTCGAACAAGACGTGGCGTAGCTTTTCGTATGAGATGTAGGTCGATTTGATTGTGATACGTCATCATGAATCAATCATAATGTAAGGTCTATAAAAGCCTGAATATACAGTTGCAATTCCAGGTGGATCAAGTATATAGCATGGTAAATCTTTGAAGATTCTCATTTTATCGTAGGTACTATACCGTACCAAAAGATGGTGACAGGAGGCTTAATTTCTGTGAAGTGTGATTTATCTGCTGTAATTTCAAACAAACAAACATGATAGCATATAAAAGAATTGAGAAAGAAAAGGTCGAGTACGTTCGTGAGTATGTTTGGTTAGTATGTTTAGTCAGTATGAAAATAAACAGCTGCAACTTGGTGAGTGGAGGCCTGAATCGTGGTTATTTTAAGCTACCGTACGAAGGATAAAAAGCAACCAGCAGAAAAATGAACATTTGTTCCACACAAATTTGGAAAAACATCATCATTAATGAAGTCCCTTACTCGAAAACAATCCATTGAGAATCTGAATCCAAGTCATGGATCAAGTGAACGAAAATCTTCAGTAACGGTTGCCATTTTCAATCTTTTCTCCACAATATGCGGTGGTGGTGTTTTATCTCTTCCTCTCGCGTTTTCCATGGCTGGAATTATACCCGCAACATTGATTCTCCTTTTCGCAGCATATATTAATGAATTTGGACTATATCTTTTATGCGTTTGTGCTAGAAGAATCGGTGGAAAAACTTACATGGACGTTACAAGTGCAGCATATGGAATCAAGTTAGAATTTTTGACTACTTTGGTGCTATTTATGCAAACGTTCTTTTCTTTAATTGGATATATGGTTTTGGTAAAAGATATTTGGACACCAGTGGGACTTTTTCTTTGCCCAGCATTGAAATCATACGTCTCAGAAAGATTAGGCGATGATGCAACCAGTGACCAGATTACCAACCATGCTGGACGTTTCGTTCTCTTTTTTTTCTTACTAGTCACATCACCCTTGCTGATCAAAAGAGACCTACATTCATTGAGACATTCTTGTTATATTGGATTCTGCTCTCTATTGCTATTGACAATTGCTCTCGTTGCATCAGCATATACTCAAAATGTTGTTTTGAATCCTGAAATGCTACAAGAGGTCAAATGGATATCGTGGAACTTTAGCGATTGGGTTTTTGCATTTCCCATCATTGGTTTAAGTTTCGTATGTAGTTATAACGTGCTCGGTATCCACTGTGCTCTCGTGAACCCGACAAGAAAGAGGGTTAGATTTGTTCTCACCTCAGCTACAATCATTTGTTTCTGGTAAGTCATTACCCAAATATTTTTTTACAAGATGAAATACAATTGAATTTCCTGAAATGTTCATTCATAAAATTTCAATCTTTTGCAATCTAAGTTGCTTCTGGATTGTGGGTGTGAGTGGCTACCTTTCTGCATACACAAATACGCAGGGAAACATCTTTCTGAATTTTCCACTTTCTGACAAAACTATGATCCTTGGCAGACTTGGATATGGAGTCACAATAGTTTTAGCTTTACCAGTTGTTCTTTTACCCTGTCGTGAAGTATTTGTTTCGTTTCCTGAGCAAATGCAAAAGCTAATGCAAAAGCAACAATATCCTACAAAACCTTCACAATTGTGTATTGACGAAGAAACCCCTTTAGCTTCAAATGAAGTAAGCAATGATGTAAAGAATTATTCTCAAACCCCTCCTACGGTAAAACCTGCACTTGCACATTCTCAAGTACCGGAAGGAATGAAAAATGTGACTTCAAAAGTAGAACGCATACTTCACAATATTTCAACCATTGTCATTGTGGGTCTTGCATACATCGGTGCAGTTGGGGTACCAGGCGTGGCAATAGTATGGAGCATCATTGGATCTTCTTTCGCCATCTTGCTAGCTTTTACATTCCCAGCTTTTTCGTACATAATGATTCGATCTCACACAGGTTGTACAGATAAGATTATTGGAAGTTGGGCTTTGTTGATTTTTTCTGTAGTAGCGGCCATCGTCTGCACCAATCAAACAATACGAAATTTATGATTTGATAAAAAGAGATGAAATGGAGAGCTGGGAGGAAATAATGTGACACGAGGAATAAAGTTAATATCTGTCATAATGATTCCTAATTTCGCATAATGAATTAGCTCTTTGACCATGTAAATCATTAAGGAAGTCACTTTTTGAATTATGTATGCCTTAACCAGTTATAGTGAAACAAGTATTTGACTTTTTTCCTTGTTAATTTTTGATTGGTATCATTGGTTACATTTATAACTTTTTCGAAAACTTCAGTTCTGATCTGATGGGTCGAAGCACATTAATTTTTACTTTACTTGTGCTTGTTTTATAATTCTTGATAAAAAGATAGGACGTGCGTATCCTAAAATAGTTCTCCATTTAATACATTTGTGCCCTAGTTTAATAAACGCATCTAGGAGAGACTTATTTCTACAAGTGAAGAAGATCCAATAAAGATTTTTCCTTGTGAGGATGATTTGAATGGTAATTTAGAGCGTGTGTTTGTTTGTTTGTTTGTTTGTTTGTTTGTTTAGCTATATTTTTACGTGTTATATCTAGCTCGTTCTGCGACGTATGCCGAATCTTCACGTCCCGCACTACTATCAATTCTGGAGAATGCAAGAAGACCTAAATATAACTCAGCGATCAAAAATTTATGTACGAGCAGATTGAAAATCATATAGGTTAAAAGATATTCCAGAAGGTTCGAAATTCTCTAGCAAAGTCCTGATGTGAGATTCAAATTTTTTTTAAACCTTACAATAAATAAAATTCAAAACTAAGATACAAGAAACATCATGGGAGTCTCTACATCAAAACCTCATCCTATTGCCACAAAATGGTTTCCCGAGTTCGAGCAGAATTTACCTACGCTTGATGGCAAAACAGTCTGTGTCACTGGTTGCACCACTGGTACAGGTTTCATTGTCGCCAGGACAGCTGTTCGCAAGAATGCTAGCAACGTAGTGCTCTTAAACCGCTCATCCGATCGTGCCACTAAAGCTGAGGAGTTGCTACACGATGAAATCAAATCGTCCTCCTCCTCTTCCAAAGTGGAAACCATTTCATGCGACTTACAAGATTTCGAATCAGTGAAGGAAGCTGCAAAAACTATTCAATCCAAATATGATGCCATTGATGTTTTGTGCAATAACGCAGGTATGCTCATTCAATATGTATATTATGAACGTTTTCTTCCTTTTTTGCTGAATTAACCAAATTGACTATAATTGCTACTACTATATCAACCTATCTCTTTTACAGGTGTTATGGCTTTGGAAGATAAAGCAACCAAGGATGGATACGATGTTCAAATGCAAACCAACCACTTGTCACATTTTCTCCTAACGAAAGAAGTATTTCCCTTGTTGAAAAATGCAGCTGAGAAAAATGGCGAAGCTAGGGTTTGCAATCATAGCTCAATGGCCAGGTTAGGTAGTGCACTAGAAGATAAGTATTTGGAAAAAAATGGTGGTGATTTAGGAGGAAACGGAAATAGTATGTTTTTCATGGGTGCACGTTGGAAACGTTATCAGCAAACAAAGTTGGCGAATTCCGTATTTTCATCAAGTTTAGCTGATCGTCTCGATGATAGTTCTGGTGTGAAAAGTGTTTGCGCTCATCCCGGTATTGCAACAACAAATTTACAAGTCACAACTGCTCAAGATGGTGGAATGGGAAGTGGTAAGTACTTCATAGATTTCAATATTTGTATTACTTCGTGACAGTGTTCCATATACATAAAAAATCTCATTTGTACTATTTTGAATTTAGGTATGTGGTTTATGCGAATGGCACAATCGCCAGAGGATGGTAGTATGCCAATCATTGCAGCATGCTTTGATCCTTCCACAACGAATGGATCATTTTGGGGACCTGCAAAGAGCATGAAAGGTCAAGCAGTTCAAATCGAATTTGAAGCAGGTTCTCTCAACGCTGCCTCGAAAGATCTATTGTGGAAAAAATCAGAAGAAGCATGTGGATCATTCAAACTTTGAAATGCTCGTAAATTACTGCTGTCTTCGAGTAATTTCTAATTTGTAGAGAAATAAATCTGTTTTATATTAAAGTGATTATTAGTTGTAAGATCATGCTGAAAGTTAAATGTGAACCTATCTAGACATACTTGACAAGACCCGTCAGTGTGATGACTACTCATCCTCATCTTCATCACTACTATACACAACTTCCTCTCCTACCTGCAAGCTTAGACAATCTTTTTCCATGATTAATTCTAAACTATCAGAGTTTCTAATGGTATAATCGCTAGAGAGTGCCGGTGGCATATCTGACAACTATTTCATACCAAACTCGATCCATCGTACAGTTCAGTCACGCGCTTGAAACTTTCTTCCTTCCCACTTATAAGTGCATACCCTGAATTTCCTTCAGCTTTGCAATGACCTCGAAAGATGTCTTTCTTGTAATCATTACTATTCCCTTCCAAAATACTCTCGTCTTTCGTCAGGGAATACAGCTGGTTCTCAAAATCAAGCCGAAGGTCATGCCAATGACGAACCAGTTCATGACAATGAGGGGGGCTTACAGTGTTTGAAGGAATATCATACTTGGAATCTTGTGGGCCTCTATCCTTGGGTAATTTATTGTTCGATCTCGATATGCATTGCCATGGTTTTCGACATAAGGTGTAATGGACGCTGTAGATCTTGTCAAAATCTGTATTCATACAATCTTCGCAGTGTTTCAATGAATTTCTGCAACCGCCGAGGTACTCTTTTTTCACATATCTGGGAGTGTAGTTCGGCTCATGTCGGTAAAGCGTGTCCATTCCCATGTGATTGTGACGACATTGATTTAATTCCACCGCATTCTCAGTATTAACATGATCATAATAATACGCTACTAAGCCCTGCATCGCCATAGCCCCGACGTAACCTGAGCATCAAACAAGCGAACAATACCAATTTATGAGTGCAAGTACAAAAAGGTGGATTCAATTATTTGTCAAATCAGAATTTTCCTCACCTCCATGCCCAGAACCATGCCATCCATGACCAGATCCCCAACCTTCAGTGTAATTCCCCTCTTTCACAATCTCCAACATTTCTGGCATAATCCTCGGATCATGACGTGCCACCAAAAAACCTGCCTGATAAGCAGGAGGAAACTTCCCTGGAGCAACTTGACCCCAATCCCTTGTGATGAATGCCCCAATCTTATCCGGCAACCTCTCCCCCGGTCTCTCAAGCTCTATCGAACTCCTAGCCCTCTTCCCCTCTTCCGAATCCTTATTGTATAGAATCGCATCAAATAAATTATCCATGGGCTTGTAGAATGCAAAGTCGATATCAAGATGGACGATTATCTCGTGTGGCAAAGTGTAAGCTTCCAGCTTGATGAACTCATCATGACCGCAGCACCACTCCCTGTGAATAGTTTTCTTTAAATATGCTCCTTTGATCTCGCTCGGTTGGATGGGAGGATCCACGATAACAATCTCAAACCCGACATCTTTCAACTTCGCCGAGCACTCTTCTGCCTGTCGGTGCACGATGGCATACATTTTGTAATCGTACTTGGAACCAGAAGACGGATTTCGAGATGATATTTTGTGAATGGAATGGCGAAGAATGAGAGAGGCGTCGACGAGTCCGGCGGCGCTCGACTGATAGTCACCGCATTTGATGAAAGAAACGGCGTATGCCACAACATGTGGATCGGAGTTGGTGACGGTCTCGATTTCTGCAAATGCTGGCTTTCTTTCACTTGATGTTTCACTTGAGCCTTGCACTTCTTGGGGACTTCCAACAAGAGCTTCATTGGCACCATTGTCATCTTTCGCAGGAGTTTCCAATTGCGGGTCTTCGGGAGTGAATTTGTATGCTGCAAAGAGAGTATAAGAAAGGCATATTACGACAGACAATTTCAGGAAGGTTGCGAAAGATAATCTTTTATTTGACCGACGGCTGGAGAAGGGATTTTGGGGTGTACTAGGAGCACATATTTGCGCCATTCTCTACTTATCAAAATGTCCCTTACAATTCAAATGGGGAAGAAAAAATGAAGTATTACCAAAGAGCAAAGGAAGACTTGAACGAAGATCAGAGTGAAATGCCCTCCCTGTGATGCATTTTTATTGATTCTGTGCGGCAGGTGCTTGCATGCATTTGTGTAGCACTGATATATACCGATACCGGTACCGTTTCTGTGGGTATCTTTCATCTTCTGTAGTGTACCGTACCGTACGTAGGATTGATTCATTCCATTCAACGGATTACTACGACGTTTTCGTCCCGGACAGGGAAGAGAGAGAGGGAGGGAGGGATTACAGTACTGTATGTACATTTTTGAGGGTAGGGAGGGAGCCCTTCCGAGCCGTTTATTTGTCACGCAAAAAATTAGTAACTGACTAAAAACAGTTCAAAACAATTCCACGAGAATACAACACGAAACACGAATGAGAACACAGCTACGAAACGGAGAAAACATCAAGAACAGCACACTTCTACTTCAAATGTCATACCGGTTGTTTAAAATCTTCCAGAATACATCAATATTGAACAAGCCTATTATTCTAATACCTTAACAAATTTGAGGAAGGCAGTCGTGAGATAGAGCATCATCAGTAGTCAGAATAAAATAGCTAAATTTCAACTCATTTTTCTAAAACTTCATTGATTCCTTTCTGATGTTCTATCAAATACATAAAGAACGTAATAATTGCATATGCTGGCTTCTTAAACTACTTAGATATTTCATGTAAACAAAATTAAAAAAATGGTCTTACTGTGTAATCTAATGCGCACTTCTTTTCTTAAGCATTTAATCATCGACCTCAAGGGGGCGCGCTCGACGAGATTTTGAGACGGATAACTGTGGAAATTTCAAGATCATCTTTCAGCGGATAGCCATAACGTGGGGTTTGGTAAAAAATTGTATAGGATATCCACTTTATCACCATACAAAACGCAGCAAGCAAGAGCACGATAATTCTTCTCGTAGTATGATGGACCTAATATGATGGAAGTGCAAGATATAATTAGAAAATAGCATTGCATTTTGTATGTATGGGTTGTATTCTTCAACGTACTCGACGAAACCAAAAAAATTGCTGGGACCTGGCTGGGACACTGGCCCTTACCGGTAGATACCTACCGTAGTAGTAATCCCTGTTTGCCCTGTTGTTCACGAAAAAGTCGTAGTAATCCGTATATCATCGAATTTTGCACGAAGTCCTTTGAATAACTCTCCATTCCTCAATTCCTTTATACGGTCGTTCCACCATTTGTGAACTAAAATTCACTCCACAGACATATTTAAATATCATCAGGTACCGATGTAGTAGTACCGATGTCACAATCGTTTCTTAACTTCCTCCAATCTCCCCACGTTGGGTTTCGTCTTCACCTCTTTTTTTATTATTCGTAGTCTAGCCATTCACAACTACATCTCTGTGGTTTCAACGAAATCGACTCCTGGCAAGTTCTTGGTAAACCAATCGGTAAGGATTATTTGCACCCGACAACCGCACATCTTCAATTACACCTTTCTTTTTCAACTCTCGCACAAATCTCACAAAGTATTTTTATAAATGAATTTTAAGTAGCATCTCTGGTTTTCGATTTTACAGTGATCAACTTTGTTCCAACATTATTCAAGTCTATCTAATTGAGTTTATGATAAGGTAGCGACCGCATTGGGATCTGTGGTCTTCCCATTTTCGCCTCCCTCCTTGAATATTCCGGGCGCATATCTTTTAACCATGTCCAAAATTGTGGAAACTCCATTATGTATAATTTGGCCAATCGGTTTCATGGCCTCTGTTACTTGCTCCCTCGCACGTTTCGGAAGTATTAGATCTGCAACTGCAGTAAAGTCTCGAATGATTTGGTCTCGAACTTCCTTTACAATATCACCTATTGTGAACGGTTCACTTTGGATCGAAGGGGATACTTCGTCTGTTGTTTCATTGTGTGACGATTCTCGAGGTGGAACATTTTTACTTGCTTTTTTGGTGTTATCCTGGGAATCCTTAGTTTCATCGTTCTCTGTGTCTAAATCAATAACTTCTTCATTGTCACCTTTGGTCGTTTCATCTTCTTCAATGGAAATTGTCTCATGATTCCCTTCTTTACCTTCAACACCATCATCCTTTTTGCTGTCATTTTTGTCAGCATTATCGTGGTCGCCGTCGCTGCCACTGACGTCAGTAGCATTTCCGTTTGTACTACTCTCGCTACTATGGCGCGCTGCGTCAAGAACACGATCCAAATTTTCCCTCTCATCGTCTAAGCGTTCCTTCTCTTGCTTCAAGTTTTCAACGTCGCCATTGCTATCTTCGCTGCGATCTTTGATCATCGTAGCGATTTCCTTTTCAAGACGCTCATTTTCGAGTCTCATTTTTTCTGCTTCCTCTTCGATTTCATGAATTAATTCAGGGTTATTTGCTAAAACTTCTTCCCTGCATTGGAAGGAAGTGCATTTTTTTACCATTCATCAACATACAAGAGAGTAAGAGGTTAATTTCAGTCTTGATATCCATGAACATCATATAAAAGAATTGAGAAAGAAAAGGTCGAGTACGTTCGTGAGTATGTTTGGTTAGTATGTTTAGTCAGTATGAAAATAAACAGCTGCAACTTGGTGAGTGGAGGCCTGAATCGTGGTTATTTTAAGCTACCGTACGAAGGATAAAAAGCAACCAGCAGAAAAATGAACATTTGTTCCACACAAATTTGGAAAAACATCATCATTAATGAAGTCCCTTACTCGAAAACAATCCATTGAGAATCTGAATCCAAGTCATGGATCAAGTGAACGAAAATCTTCAGTAACGGTTGCCATTTTCAATCTTTTCTCCACAATATGCGGTGGTGGTGTTTTATCTCTTCCTCTCGCGTTTTCCATGGCTGGAATTATACCCGCAACATTGATTCTCCTTTTCGCAGCATATATTAATGAATTTGGACTATATCTTTTATGCGTTTGTGCTAGAAGAATCGGTGGAAAAACTTACATGGACGTTACAAGTGCAGCATATGGAATCAAGTTAGAATTTTTGACTACTTTGGTGCTATTTATGCAAACGTTCTTTTCTTTAATTGGATATATGGTTTTGGTAAAAGATATTTGGACACCAGTGGGACTTTTTCTTTGCCCAGCATTGAAATCATACGTCTCAGAAAGATTAGGCGATGATGCAACCAGTGACCAGATTACCAACCATGCTGGACGTTTCGTTCTCTTTTTTTTCTTACTAGTCACATCACCCTTGCTGATCAAAAGAGACCTACATTCATTGAGACATTCTTGTTATATTGGATTCTGCTCTCTATTGCTATTGACAATTGCTCTCGTTGCATCAGCATATACTCAAAATGTTGTTTTGAATCCTGAAATGCTACAAGAGGTCAAATGGATATCGTGGAACTTTAGCGATTGGGTTTTTGCATTTCCCATCATTGGTTTAAGTTTCGTATGTAGTTATAACGTGCTCGGTATCCACTGTGCTCTCGTGAACCCGACAAGAAAGAGGGTTAGATTTGTTCTCACCTCAGCTACAATCATTTGTTTCTGGTAAGTCATTACCCAAATATTTTTTTACAAGATGAAATACAATTGAATTTCCTGAAATGTTCATTCATAAAATTTCAATCTTTTGCAATCTAAGTTGCTTCTGGATTGTGGGTGTGAGTGGCTACCTTTCTGCATACACAAATACGCAGGGAAACATCTTTCTGAATTTTCCACTTTCTGACAAAACTATGATCCTTGGCAGACTTGGATATGGAGTCACAATAGTTTTAGCTTTACCAGTTGTTCTTTTACCCTGTCGTGAAGTATTTGTTTCGTTTCCTGAGCAAATGCAAAAGCTAATGCAAAAGCAACAATATCCTACAAAACCTTCACAATTGTGTATTGACGAAGAAACCCCTTTAGCTTCAAATGAAGTAAGCAATGATGTAAAGAATTATTCTCAAACCCCTCCTACGGTAAAACCTGCACTTGCACATTCTCAAGTACCGGAAGGAATGAAAAATGTGACTTCAAAAGTAGAACGCATACTTCACAATATTTCAACCATTGTCATTGTGGGTCTTGCATACATCGGTGCAGTTGGGGTACCAGGCGTGGCAATAGTATGGAGCATCATTGGATCTTCTTTCGCCATCTTGCTAGCTTTTACATTCCCAGCTTTTTCGTACATAATGATTCGATCTCACACAGGTTGTACAGATAAGATTATTGGAAGTTGGGCTTTGTTGATTTTTTCTGTAGTAGCGGCCATCGTCTGCACCAATCAAACAATACGAAATTTATGATTTGATAAAAAGAGATGAAATGGAGAGCTGGGAGGAAATAATGTGACACGAGGAATAAAGTTAATATCTGTCATAATGATTCCTAATTTCGCATAATGAATTAGCTCTTTGACCATGTAAATCATTAAGGAAGTCACTTTTTGAATTATGTATGCCTTAACCAGTTATAGTGAAACAAGTATTTGACTTTTTTCCTTGTTAATTTTTGATTGGTATCATTGGTTACATTTATAACTTTTTCGAAAACTTCAGTTCTGATCTGATGGGTCGAAGCACATTAATTTTTACTTTACTTGTGCTTGTTTTATAATTCTTGATAAAAAGATAGGACGTGCGTATCCTAAAATAGTTCTCCATTTAATACATTTGTGCCCTAGTTTAATAAACGCATCTAGGAGAGACTTATTTCTACAAGTGAAGAAGATCCAATAAAGATTTTTCCTTGTGAGGATGATTTGAATGGTAATTTAGAGCGTGTGTTTGTTTGTTTGTTTGTTTGTTTGTTTGTTTAGCTATATTTTTACGTGTTATATCTAGCTCGTTCTGCGACGTATGCCGAATCTTCACGTCCCGCACTACTATCAATTCTGGAGAATGCAAGAAGACCTAAATATAACTCAGCGATCAAAAATTTATGTACGAGCAGATTGAAAATCATATAGGTTAAAAGATATTCCAGAAGGTTCGAAATTCTCTAGCAAAGTCCTGATGTGAGATTCAAATTTTTTTTAAACCTTACAATAAATAAAATTCAAAACTAAGATACAAGAAACATCATGGGAGTCTCTACATCAAAACCTCATCCTATTGCCACAAAATGGTTTCCCGAGTTCGAGCAGAATTTACCTACGCTTGATGGCAAAACAGTCTGTGTCACTGGTTGCACCACTGGTACAGGTTTCATTGTCGCCAGGACAGCTGTTCGCAAGAATGCTAGCAACGTAGTGCTCTTAAACCGCTCATCCGATCGTGCCACTAAAGCTGAGGAGTTGCTACACGATGAAATCAAATCGTCCTCCTCCTCTTCCAAAGTGGAAACCATTTCATGCGACTTACAAGATTTCGAATCAGTGAAGGAAGCTGCAAAAACTATTCAATCCAAATATGATGCCATTGATGTTTTGTGCAATAACGCAGGTATGCTCATTCAATATGTATATTATGAACGTTTTCTTCCTTTTTTGCTGAATTAACCAAATTGACTATAATTGCTACTACTATATCAACCTATCTCTTTTACAGGTGTTATGGCTTTGGAAGATAAAGCAACCAAGGATGGATACGATGTTCAAATGCAAACCAACCACTTGTCACATTTTCTCCTAACGAAAGAAGTATTTCCCTTGTTGAAAAATGCAGCTGAGAAAAATGGCGAAGCTAGGGTTTGCAATCATAGCTCAATGGCCAGGTTAGGTAGTGCACTAGAAGATAAGTATTTGGAAAAAAATGGTGGTGATTTAGGAGGAAACGGAAATAGTATGTTTTTCATGGGTGCACGTTGGAAACGTTATCAGCAAACAAAGTTGGCGAATTCCGTATTTTCATCAAGTTTAGCTGATCGTCTCGATGATAGTTCTGGTGTGAAAAGTGTTTGCGCTCATCCCGGTATTGCAACAACAAATTTACAAGTCACAACTGCTCAAGATGGTGGAATGGGAAGTGGTAAGTACTTCATAGATTTCAATATTTGTATTACTTCGTGACAGTGTTCCATATACATAAAAAATCTCATTTGTACTATTTTGAATTTAGGTATGTGGTTTATGCGAATGGCACAATCGCCAGAGGATGGTAGTATGCCAATCATTGCAGCATGCTTTGATCCTTCCACAACGAATGGATCATTTTGGGGACCTGCAAAGAGCATGAAAGGTCAAGCAGTTCAAATCGAATTTGAAGCAGGTTCTCTCAACGCTGCCTCGAAAGATCTATTGTGGAAAAAATCAGAAGAAGCATGTGGATCATTCAAACTTTGAAATGCTCGTAAATTACTGCTGTCTTCGAGTAATTTCTAATTTGTAGAGAAATAAATCTGTTTTATATTAAAGTGATTATTAGTTGTAAGATCATGCTGAAAGTTAAATGTGAACCTATCTAGACATACTTGACAAGACCCGTCAGTGTGATGACTACTCATCCTCATCTTCATCACTACTATACACAACTTCCTCTCCTACCTGCAAGCTTAGACAATCTTTTTCCATGATTAATTCTAAACTATCAGAGTTTCTAATGGCATGTGCACTCCTCCGAAATGTATTGGACTGAAATAATATAGAAACTTCCCTACCGCAAATGACTGTTTGAATTTCTTTGGGTTCTTTCTTGTATTTTTGCAATGTAACTGTTGTAAGTGAGTCTGGTGAAGTTACACCTGATGTAATATAGGGCGAGGTATGGTCCTTAGAATTATAAGATGCCGTGTCATTCTCCTGTTTGAGTTTTTTTGTAGGACTTTGACTTTCATCAAGAGGAGCTTTAGGAAAGGCATGCCATGGGCATGGAGTCATTTGGTTCAATATTTCATTGGGTAACAAATCTGCATCAATAGGTTTATGATTAAACCATACATTCACCATAAAGGTGACACGTTTCAAAGATTGATCTGGTGTGGTTGTGACTGTGGTTGTTTCAACATCGGAACAGGAAGGGAAAAAGAGGGCTGATGCCCCGTGCAATAATCTTCCATCGAATGCAATATGCTTGCCGTATTTAGGATAAGACAAATATCCTTTGGAAATGGAACCATTGAGACTTTGTTTGGTTTCAACATCTTCGGGTGGTGGAGATGCTTTATTTAGAACTAATGTAGGAACACCTACATTGGACAGATAAGTTACTGTGGAGAAATGGGGGTGTATAAGAGAGGGAAGGACATCTTCTAATCCATAATCTGCATCAAAATGCATTCCTACATCATCCTCTTCATCCTCCGAAATATCAGATGCTGAATCATCATCTTCATGGTCATCTGTCTTGAAGGATTTTGTTCCTGATTTTTCATCTGACGTATTGGAATCACTATTGGGAGAAGCATCCATAACAAGAGTCCACCATTCAGCACCTGATCTAGCAGGATCGAATGAAATTCCAGACTTATCTTTCTTCTTATTCTGGTTATATCCGATGGAATCAGCATGTGCATGAAAAACATCTAATGCTAATGCCTCTAATAGACATCTTGGTTTCGTCTCACAAGGAATAAAAAAGGTAGACCCTGCACTATAGGCGGCGTCCTCTTCTTTAGGTCGAGCTGTGAAAGCTAAGTTACAATCATGTCGAAGAGATTGATGAATGGAACCAGACTTTTCATTCATGGAAGCTTTCGCAGAATTGGCAGTGGTGGAGGACTTTTGATTGCATGGACATTGTAAAAAATGTGAGAAAGATCGAAATGGAGCTAATTTTATAATAGATTGATGAAAGGGTGTTGCTGGTATCCCATCAATTATCGCCAATTCGTTTTCCATCGGTTCTAAAGCTCCCATGTCAACATTGTTAGTTATTTGTTCATTGGTATCTATCATTATAGTTTCTTATGCAGTTACTCGACTTTAATGATGGAAATAATACACGCGATTCTGATTGGTGTTTAATAGTTTTAGGTATAGTACTATACGGTATCAACTGTTTGTTACCACAAACTAATTATTTGTAATTTATTTCCCTTCACTTTTTTGTTCTTTGGGAGAAATGATGATAAATTTGAGCTTGGCCATCAATTTTGTTTTGTTCTCTCTGATAAACGTAGGGTGATAAACTCGGCCATATGCCCTGAAAGATTAGGGTAGTGAAACTGTGGGCCCTGTCTCAGTACAATGCCATGGCAAACACTGCTGTAAACATAACAGGAACATACAAACATACAAACATAGTATACTTTACTGCTACAACACTCTCAGCAGGAATAAATAAATCATGTATCTACGTTCAATTATTGAGTATGAAAACTTAGTACGTATCTTCTTATATAGGATATGAGCTCAAAATCTATGGTAAACATTTTGCATCACAAGAAGATTCACGTCCGTTGAGGCCTTGGCTTGACAACATGAAAATTGTGGTGACAATTAATTATTGAGAAAGAATTGTGGTTGGCGATTTCCTTTCGATAAAGTAAACGAGTTGTATCGCAGTTCCCTTATTTATCCACATTATCATTGAAGTTTCGAACGAAAATATCTCGAAAGGACTTTCCAGCAAGCATTCCTATTACCATTTGAATCGTCATTATTTTACGTCATTTATCATAACAAGAAACAATCCTTCATTCAAGATGCATCGTTTACTACAAAAAACCTTCAGGAATAGTTACAAACAAAATCGACATGGATTTGCAACGCCAACGACTGCAGTAGCATGCTTCTCCACACTAGCAGCTGCTAGCTATTTGAGCAATTCCAGCAGAGATAATCAAGATATTTCGGAGGAAACATCTATGACTAGGTTTCACTTGTTGCAACAGACATTGGGGCATGCTATGAATACAAATACGGCAAAGTGTGAAGTTAATCCTGAGAAGAGACATGGAATCGGGATCGATGCAGAAACTTTACTAAAGCGTCGTCTTACAGAAGATGATAAAAAAAGCTTTCTTGCGCTTGATATTGCATTGAGCAATGGTGCAAGTCTCACTGAAGGCGATCCTATTCTTTTATTAAGAAGCAAAGGTGAAGTGGAACCAACTGATTCTGATTCTTCTTCTACAGATAATAACACTGATATTGCTGCAACATCTGCATCTCCCAAAGCTATCAAAGCCTCACCCTACGATGAAGATCCTGGCGTACATACGCATACTTCTCAAGATTTGACCCTTCAACAAAAGAAACTTAGCGAGTTAACGGATCATCCTTATCATCAAAACCTCGTTTCCACCAAAAACATGTATTTTTACAAAACACCTGGTATTCGTGATGATATTTTGAAGCGATTTGCCATCTTTGCAGGCCCCCCCTCTGAAACTCTCGGAAAAGATGTGGCTCATCTTTTAGGTCTATCCTTGAACCAGATGGATGTAAAAGGTTTCAATGATGGCGAATGTAGCATCAAAGTTCTAGACGCTGTTCGTGGGAAGCAAATATTCGTCATACATTCAACAACGTCTGTGGATTCCTTAATGCAACTCCTTTTAGTCATTTCAACACTCAGAAGAGCTTCTGCCAAAAAGATCACAGCCGTGATTCCCTATTTTGGATATTCAAGACAAGACCGTCGTATCAAACGTGAACCAATCGCTGGAGCAGACGTGGCTCGCATGTTAGAAGAAATGGGTGTTGATACCGTCATGTGCATGGATTTGCACAATGATTCTCTTCGTGGTTTCTTCAAGCCTACAACACCTGTAGAGCATTTGAATCCTAGTGCTGTCGCTGCTGCCTATTTCCATGAGGAATTCGTTCATGAAGCAGAGTCTGAAAAAGGAGATTATTTGAAAAGCTTGGAAGAATATCCAGACGTTACGATCGTGGCAGCCCATGAAGGAAACGTTGCAAGAGCCAGTAACTTCAGGAAGGTCATTTTGAAACTAAGTGGACTGTCTGAACGAAAGGATGGACCAGATAAAGTACAAATGGCATTCATTTCTAAAACTCGTCAATTTCCTGGTCAAACAGATTATGAGCCAACATTGGTAGGAGATGTCAAAGGCCGAAAATGCATTATAATTGACGATATTGTCAATACTGGATCTACTATGAGTGCATCGATCGATCTCCTTCACCAGAATGGAGCTAATGGAGTCCATGCATGGGCCACACATGGTGTTTTTGGGGGAGATCGAACAGCTCCTGATCTATTGAGCAATTGCGAAGGGCTCAAATTTCTGTTAATCAGTAACTCTGTTGCTACTAGACGGGCTTTGCCCGAAAAAATTAAGGTTTTGAATGTAGCTCCACTTCTAGCAGAGGCCATTGCCCGAAGCTTACTCCATGGAAGCTTAACTGGTTTGTATGATGTTGATAATAAAGATGAATCCAAATAGATCATATTAAAATTATCATATCACACACAATGCAAAGCAATGAATTTTCTTAGTAACTTTCGCTTGAAATTAAAAATAAGCATTGCAAATATTGGTAGAGAAGGATGACAATTCTTAGTTTAGACTATGACAGTTTACAGCTTCCAAATTTTCTAGTTCTTTATTCCATAGTCCAATAAAACCACATTATGATTCCTGGATAAATGAAACAATATCATTCTTTTGCAATCCTCTTTTATTATTTTTTTCTCACGTACCAAACTCAGCCTGTTTTTCAGAAATCAGAGCAAAACAAAACTGTGCACTTTCATGAAAGCCATATTTGATGGTACACGAAAGCATTTTGCTCACGAATCTATCTGGTAACCATGAATAAAAATGCGATGTTTTGATGGGAACTGATTCATTAATGAGAAATTGAAGCTAATGCTTTACAAAATCTTTGTACCAATGCAGGTGTGTGTATAAATGACCAATTCATAAATCAAATGAATAATTCCTCCAAGTCATCGCTCAATGAGGAACTTACTTCCCCATTGGTAACACTAATTCAGTAAGTTGACTAAATAATATCTAAGATTCTATTATGCATACAATCTTCAAACGAATGCTACACATATTAAATGGTTTCCTGTAATCGTAAGAACAGAGATCCAACATCGCAAAATCTTTTCATTTAATGCACCAAGTAGCTCAACAACTCCAACAATAGCTTGTCATCCAATATGCCATTATGAAAAACTACCAACACCTAAAAAAACAAAGTTCTCCAATGATATTTCTTATTTTCCAAAGAGCAAGTGCTCTTTCTTTCCTTACGAATATGTACACATTCGATTTCACATCTCGAAAGCAAGTAATTTATTTGCATTCCTTTTATCTTTAGCAATCCACCTGTGCCATAATAAGTATCATGAGAAGCATACCTACAACATGAATATGCAATGATTTTCTTGCAGAAAATCATATTCCAAAAATGACCCTCATCACTGGAAGCAATGGTTAAATTATATCAATTTGATGCATTTATGAGCAAAAATTCCAATAAGCTTAAATTCATACATCGATAAATAATCATCCTTACATATATAACATGGTCTACAATATCACATATCCCATTACTGATTCTCCT
>Ga0209092_10001813_pt1 | contig 20290 bp, 23 predicted proteins | sample FraStrMetagenome_FD_187446 | JGI IMG/M metagenome (GOLD analysis project Ga0209092, IMG submission 187446) | Marine eukaryotic phytoplankton communities from Arctic Ocean - Fram Strait ARC3M Metagenome (SPAdes) (version 2) | ecosystem: Environmental > Aquatic > Marine > Oceanic | place: Fram...
TGGCGACTGTAGCCAGCGTGGGTGTGCCTGTTACTTCAGAGTACGCAATGGCACCATCCGCGAGGATGCCTGCTCCTGCGCCAGTGCCGATGAAGTCTGCTAAATTCCTTGCTTTGCTCACTGGATCACCCCCCTATGGCTTAACAGGCCAGTCAGCGTCTGTCAGGTTAGGCCAGTCAGCGTGAGCAGGAATGTCGCGCAGAGCTTGGCGATATGAAGTCATATCCGAGTTCATAGTAACATCTGTCAGAGCAAAAAAGTCTGTGGCAGATAGTAGGTCGTCTCGCGTCCTGCGGTTATCTTCTGCTACTTTTGCATCAAGACCCGACTGATATGCTGCTTCATGTTCCGCTTTGGTGGTTGTTACACCATCCTCATCAGTCGTGTCTGCAAACATGTCACGGGCGACATATTTCTCAACCCAGTTACCATTGGCATCTTGCTCAACGCCGTCACGGGAAGATGATTGATATGCTGTTGTGGTAGCCGCTGGGCTTGCTAGGACCGCCTCTAGGTTGAGGCCAGTGAGTGTAGCAGTCTGCCATGTTCGTGGTAGTGAGACGTTGCTGTAGTGGCTGCGCCATTGGCCTTGGGTCTTAACTTCGCCTGTAGTTGTGTGTCGATATTCAGCCATCAGATTGATCCTTTCGTGATGCTGTTGAGTTATGCTATTGCGTAGAAGATGTAGGTTGAGCCAGAGGCGTTAAAGGTACTGTCAGTAGTTAAGGCAAACCCGCTGCTTAATGGATCAACCCCATCACGACTGGTGACTTGTGCGGCTGTTGTGTTCAGATACAGGTACGGGTCATTGCCAGCGACAATGCCTCTCGTACTGTCAAATAAATACCAGTTCCCAGTGCCGCTAGTCTTCTTTAGTAGAATAAACCTAGCACCTGTTGTGAAACCACAGTCGATGTTTTGAGCAGCACCCGTACCTGTGTAGCTTCCAACCTTACTTACACCAGCTAGTGTGGCGAAAAGGTAGGCTATAAAGGTTCTTCCGCTGTAGTTAAAATTGTTCTCTTGCTGCCAGCCGCCTATTTTAAAGTCTGTTGCTGTAAACGCATCATCAAAGTTTATACCGCCTACAGGAAAAGTATTAAATGAGTTACTTAAATTCAAATATCCTGCGCCATAATCTTTATGGACAACAACCCATTCTGACGTAGCAGACCTGCTTTTCACCCAAACCATTTCTGGTTGAACACCCAAATTGTGTGGAATTGCAGCAGTTCTAGTGGCGTTGCTAGAAGTTCCATCCCCCGTGTAAGCAACGGAATCGAAATAAGAAGGTGCCCTTTTCCACATATATGAGTAGCTGTCAGCCCATGCGGTCCCACTATTCCACCCATCCATATAGTCAAACTTCGCAGCACCAACACCTGTGTCTTCTGCGTTTGTTCCATTGGGACGTAAGGATGTACCTGAGAGTAAGCGTGTTACAAGCTCCCAGTTGTCACTCCCCGTAATATCTTTCTCAAGACCCATATCAACAGAAAAACCAGAACGGTAACGCCCCGCATTTCCCGACGCCCCCGCTGAGCCATCCCCAACAGCAAACACCTCAGTAGCAGCCGTAGGTGGATTAAGAGGGCCACGGCGGATTGCCATGTAGATCACAGGTGTGTTGTTTCCGAACGAAGGATGACCTGCAGACGTTAGAGTAAACCCAGTTGCGTTAGGGTTAATATAGTTAGCAGTAGTACCAATAGTACTTTCAGCGTAGCTTTGCGTTGGCCAGAGTTGTATTGAGGGGCCATCAACCGCCATACCCCGCATAACATCAAAAAGACGCCATTGCCCTGCGGTTGTGGTTTTAGTAAGCAACCACTGAGGTTCAAAACCCAAATCAACAAATGTATCCGCTGCTGAACTTGGGGTTGTAAAACTACCACACTTGATAATATCTTGGTCAGCATCAGGGCCGAACTCACCGTCACCATCGTTGTGGGCAAAGAGGTAGGCGACGTAGGTTGCGCCAGAGTGATTTACATTAGCGTTAGTGCCTACAGAAAATACAGATTCTGTGGGAAGAGTGCTATTCCAGAACTGTGCGCCTTCATGTGTCACCGCACCCGCTGTAGAGTTTATCAGTAAGTAATGCTCTGACGGGTCAGTAAGTCCTTTATGATAAACAGACCAGTTTCTAGAAAGGCTAGTACACTTAATAAAGATGCTGCCGACAGTCGTACCAAGGTTATGTGCAATAGTCTGAGCAGAACCCGTCCCAGTATAGGTAACGCAATCAAAAAATTTAGCGGCCTTGCGAACTGACCATGAGGCAAAGTCTCCGTAAGAAGTACCATTTACATCCGCATAAGTTCCAAGAGAAAAACCATCACTGTTAAAAGAAGTTAACCCCCCAGAGGTATTTTGCTGCACTCCTGTTGAATTTGATTTTATTAGTTTTTCTGCGCCTCTTTCAGTATCATAAAGAGCATGTTCTCTCGTAGAACTTCTGCTTTTAAGCCAAACCAAACCACCTTCGCCAGCAAGGTCAATGCCGTTAGTAATACTTCTTGCAGTTGAGTTTGCCTCATACAAATAAGTGCTGAACACCTCATTCACATCAAGACCAGCACCGCCAACACCAGCGGCAGCTTGTAGCATTTTCTTTTTCGTAGCCATTAGTTGCGCTCCTTATGCGAGTGCCTGACCAGCAGTAAATCCATACCAGTTTGTTCCACCGTCACGGGTGGTGAATACGAAGATGTCCTTGGCAGACGCAGTCGCCGTAAGCGTTGGGGCGGTGGCGGCAGGCCAGTCTACGCTGGAGGGCCATGTGACTGTGAAGCCAGATGCGCCACTGTCTTGGATGATCTCAATGGACATCGTGTAGGACGTCCCGCTCGCGGGCGGGTTGGTAAACGTGAAAGTTGTGTTCTCGGTCAGGGTATGACTGAAGCTGTTGCCAGCATGGCAGTCTACCGTGGTAGCGTTGCTGCTTGATGTCACCGCAGCGAATGTCTCGTTGTAGCTCGCGGCCAGCACCTCGCCAGTAAATGTAGCCCCCGCAAGTGCCGCATAGCTTGAACCTGCGGCCTGTACCGCCGAAACTTGCGTAGTACCTTCTGCCGTTACCAAGCCTACTTGCGTGTTACCCTGTGCCGTTACCAAGCCTACCTGAGTAGTACCCTCTGCAATAACGGATGCTACCGTCACCGAAGGCGTAAGCGCCTCGACTGCCTTACCTAGGAGCAAGAACTCCTTGCCGTCTGTGGAGCCTGTGGTTGCGTTTAATTTGGTGGTGAGGCTTGCCTCTACTACGGTTGTGCTAATTGCCATTTTACATTCCTGCCAATGCTAAAGTTTCTACATCATCGATGAGCGCATCGACTGTTGTTTTGTTGTAGTGGTCTGCCAATTCAAAGGTGCCGAAGCTAACGATAGAAACCGTGTCTCCAGAAGCCGTTGCGGAGGCCAAGACCACATTGGCTCCGTCCGTTGCCGTAAAATCTACTGGTGCTAATTTCACCCCGTTTAAGTACACATCGACGTATGTCGGATCGTAAGTTGCGGCGAATGATGTCTGCCCTGACGTAGCCGTATAATCCTTACGTTCAGCCGTACCGTTCACACTAGAACCAGCGTTCTGAAATCCGCTACTTGAGCGCACTTTGAGTATTTGCGCTGTCGTGTCGAACCAAAGGTCTCCCTCTGTGACGCTGGCTCCTGTAGGGGCCGAAGCAGAAACATGATAAGTGTCTAGAAATTGCTGTGCGGTTGTTATTGAAGTGGCTGCTGTATTAGCGTGACCTAATGCGGTAGCTTCTGATACCGCTGCGTTTGCCTCAGAGGTAGCTGCAGCCGCTGCACTGTTAGATGCTGCTGTGGCAGAGCCTAGTATCCCATCTGTGTAGCCTTTTGTGCTGGCATCAGTATTGGCAGTCGGTGTCCCAAGGCCTGTGATCTTGTTAAGGCCCATCGCCAGTGGACCGGACATACTATCGCCAGCCCGTGATACCTGTAGTGCATCCTGTTGATCAGTGTACTGCTTAGAAGCCGCTTCAGTATTAGCCGTGGGTAGCGGTAGGCCTGTGACCGTAGCACCTGACATAGTCAGGTTGCCCGTCATCGTATCGCCTGTGTCTGCTACTTTACCCGCCAGAGCATTCGTCATGGTGGTGGAGAAGTTAGCATCATCATTGATTGCTGCAGCAAGCTCGTTAAGCGTGTCGAGGGCTGCAGGAGATGAATCGACTAAGGCAGCTAGTCCGGTATCAACATAACCTTTGGTCGCTGCGTCATTGGCATTCGTAGGCGTAGTCAGGTTAGTAATTGTACCAGTCGTTCCTGCGTCCATGTTAAGAGTGCCATTTACGGTCACATTGTTGAACTGAGAAGTGCCTGTGGTAGCGGTTAAGTTACCTGTTACATCACCGGTTACGTTACCGGTTATAGTTCCAGAAGCAGTGATATTATTGAAGCCAGAGGTTCCAGCAGAGGTTACGTTACCTGTTACATCCCCTACGATATCGCCCGTGAAGCCGCCTGTGGATGTGATCGTTGTACCAGTGATTGGACTGGCCGTATTGCCACCAATGACGGTGTTATCGATTGTACCGCTGTTGGCGTCAACTTGGGCTAGTGTGGTTAGCCCATTAAGTACAGAACCCCCGCTTGCAGTAAGCTGCCCAGTGACGCTTAAAGTACCGCCGACAGAGCCGTTACCATCAGCAGAAACATTTCCTTGTAAAAAGAGATTTTTAAACGGGGCGTTTACTAATCCGAGGTCTATGTCATTGAGGTAAGCAGGAGTTATGGCCCCGTCCTGTACTCGGACTTGTTCAACAGTCGTACCTGCACCTGACGCATTTACAAAAAATCTAATCATAGAATTAGTAGTGTCTACAATCACTTTGTTGGTTGGAGATAGAACTCCTGCATCACCGATTATTCCAATGACCGGACCTTCAGCGGGAGTGCCGTCATGCTTGTGACCAGTGGTATTATTAAAAGAATCTACGACTTTGTTAAATTCAGCATTCAGCGGCGGCGCGGTAATATCCGACCCGTTGATAATTGAAGATGCGCTTTGCCTTGTATAGCCAGCCATTTCTAACGTCTCCCTCCGAGGCTAAATTCAATAACTAGCCCTTGAATTGTGTGTGGTTCAGTCTGCCCGATTGACACAAACGTAGCCCTAACGGAAAATCCCGATCCTTGAATGTCGCTGGTCATAATAGGCTTAGATGCACCGCCGTAGAGGATGTTCAATCCGTTATAAGTGCTGTCCCTATCCTTATAAACAGTGGGTCCACCCAGACTTGTAGCGGAATAATTGTTTGGTACAGCAACGTCATAATTGCCCCAGTCGTAGGACAATGCTACATCCATTGTCATCGGGCCTTCTGCACGTAAAAAAGTGTTTAGTTTACGCATTATTTTGCGTTGTTCAGTTTCTCCAAAATCTAAATATGGAGTAGCGTATACTGATACAATGTCGGCACCATTAAAATTAATGCCTTTTTCCTGCTGATAAACAAATCCATCATAATCTGCGTGTAATACTAGCTCCTGTGTTCCAATATATTCAGAAGTACAGCAAGATGCTCGTATACCTACCGTTTCCCCAAATTCCCATTTCAAAGAACCAGTGTTTTCGGTAAGACCGCCAATAATTCCAATACTATCAATCACTTCGGCGGAACTATCGCCAATGAAGTACCTGACCTGTGACTTACTTCTAATTACCACAGAGTTGAGCGTACTGATGTCTTCGTTTTTAATAAGATCGACTAGTGTGGCTTGTATTTTTTTAGAGATAGAACTTATCTCTACATCGCCAATGCGGCTGGTTCCAGAAACAGGCCTGAAGCCATCAGGAGCGAGAAACATTAAGTCACCGCCGATTTCCACAACACTGTCTGCAGAAACGCATCCAACGTTTGCAGTAACCTGATTTAAAGAAAATTCCGCACTGGAAGTTACAGTGATTTTCTTAATTGCATTTGTACCGAATACAAAAATATTATCTCTGAATGGTTTTATCTGGACCACATCAAAACCTGCAGCTAACTGCCCAGCACCAGAAGCCGCAGTGAAATCGTAGAAGCCATCAGTGTCGGCGCTAGTTGTAGGTGCAGAGTGGGCAATTGCCGCTCCGGTGGCGGTGTGTCCTGATAAGAACAAATGGTTTTGGAATACGTCTACGAGGGAAGGGGCATTTAGGCACTGATTACCGCCGCCAGTATTTGTATTGGAACCTGCGGTATAACCGCCGCTGTTCGAAGATTTAAGTTCTTCCCAATTTATGCCATCAAATATGATTGCCTCGTTTACACCATCCACAAAACAAATTCTATTACCGCCGCCGAAGTTGAATTGTACGTGGCGTAGCTTATCCACAGTCAGCCCGTTAGCCGACATCGATCTAGTAGCACCATGATTTAGGGCGTATTTTCTCCAGCCAATATACGCGGTATAGTAATAGAATGAGTATGTGGATGCCCCTGCATCCTGCCGTGCGGCTATGATAATATTCCCACCGCCTGTGGCGTCATTTTTGAAAATAGCAAGACCAAGAACTTTCCCTTGGCCGGTAGTCTGACCAGCTACAGTCACCTCTCCGTAAGTGGAATCGTATTTTGAAAATCCTTCGATGCGGCGGTAGCCACCAAATAGTGACGGCTCATAGTTCACCAAACGAGTAGCCTCACCCGAATAATTGTCCGACAAGTCAAGATGGTTTTCGTTGGAGTTTAATCCTCCAGAGCAAATCACCTTGTATGACTGAATTTCATCTGGCATTAGAACCGCACTCGCGTATCACGAATGTATTCATAGTTATTAATGTAGAGAGTTTGTAAATTTTTCAGACCTTGTTCGAAGGCAATAAATGCCGCTTGGGCCATTTCCATATTGTCCTTGAACATATACATTTGATACAGCGCACCATCGACCAGAACCGAGTCAAAACTGTCTGGTATACGGGTTTGATCGTTTGGGTTGATCAGTGCTGCATAATTTAGGTAATAGCGGAATTTGATGATATAGGCTTTATCTGGGGAAGGTGTGACGCCATACCCGTTGCCATGAGAAGGGAAAACATAGAGAGGCGTACCTCTACCCTCAACTCCAGAGTTTTGGTCTACATCACGATGGCTTTGGTAGTATTCATCACGGTCCATGAATTTTAACGTGGTAAAATCAACACCCAAACTGTCAGACTTTTGAATTTGAAAACTATTCCAATCAGGGGATTTAAAGTATGTAGGCCAGACGTATTCTTCGGTTCCAGCGGTGAGAGTATCAGTTTCCTCACTTGCGTTAAAAGGCCATTCGAACTCCGCTTGATTAATTTTGGCCTGTGCTGAAATGACAGCATCCTTAGTTAACGCCTGTACCCCGCGCACAGTGTTAAATTCAGCATCAACGATTTCCACTTCGTTAAGCCTGCGCAGAACCTGATTACATAGAGATATGTACGTGCTAGGCATACTAATTCCTTAGAAAAGGGGTAAAGGGGCCAGCACAGGCCAGCCCCTAAATTTATTAGGCTAGGTTGTACCAAGCATTGAACAGGCTATCGCTGCGCAGGATTTTTCTAGCATAGAGATTCATGCCGCGCACGATGTCCGCGAAGGTATCGGGTGACCGGAAAGTCTCTGTTTTAGCAATTTGCTGCGCTGTAGCAACTGCACCCATGTGACCAGCAACCAGCACACCATAATGGGCAGTGGAACCCGCCGCAGTAGCAGTACCGGGTCCAGTGCCTTTGTACGGCAGGTTGTTAGACTTATAAACGTCAAAGCCACGAATTTTATTAGGCAGTTTGCCATTACGCAGTTCATCACCACCACCGAAGTCGGAATTGATGAGTTTCGACGAGGTGTCTAGAAGGACTTCGCAGAACACTGGGTCCACAACAATATAACGACCATCAGTATCGACATTCGCCTGATCCATCATACGAGCAATACGATTCATAATCTCAAGAGGAGATGTAATGATACCAGTACCGCCGTCTGCAGCAATTGGAATAGCCTTTGTGCTATCGCCAGAAACTCCAGAGAAGGCATTGCCGCGCAGTTTGTTGGCTGCAAGCAATTCGTCATTGTCTGCACCAGCATCGGCTTTAGTCGATCCTGTTTCCAGAGCAGTACGCGCAGTGGTCGCATCGGTGTAACCCGCCATGTGGCGAAGTACTTCTGCGTCCATTGCATCCTTCATTTTATAGCCAGCACGATCCGTTGCCAAATCCACGAAATTGATGTGCGAATGTGCCTCTTCTATATCGTCCATCGCAAACTGGTAGTAGTTCGCTTTATTTACGACCATAGTAAACGCTGCATCGGTGAGCGCTTGTGTTGCCAAGGAAGTACCACGGGCATACGAAGATACAGTGATATCTGGCTCTTTGATAATGTTTACTGAGTCACCCATGTTATTGATTTCATTGGTATAATCAGTGTTTGTTACAGCCTCAATTACAGAAGAGGCTCTCAGAGCTTTTTGTACTTTTTTGCTGTAAATTATCGGGCTGAAGTTACCTGACGTAAGGTTGTTCCATGCGCCAGAATTGTTAATGCCGCCGGTAAGTGCTGAACCAGAGGCTGCTGATTGAAATGCCATTATGATTTCTCCTTGAATGAAATGGCTTGAAGAAAATCTCTGACGTTGTGCGATTTGAGAACGACAATCATTCGCAATAGAAACGCGCAGAGACAGCTAGATCAGACAATTAAAATTATGATGGCGCACTTTAGAGGGTGGCGTACAAGTGTACGGTTCTCTTTAGTCCGGTAGACCTTAATTTTATCATTATCTGTGAGAGTTAGGCGGGGTATACTACTTTAGCCAAAATAGGCTTTTAGTGTCCTGCCTTTAAGTCGTTCAATATAACCATTATAGCATAATGGTTTAGTAAATGCAATAGTTATTATTAATCTAACGCCACTTAGTTACCGCGCAGCACCAGAAAGATCGTATAAGAATTTGCCAGATTGCATCGCTGCCATAATGGCTTCTTCGTGTTGGTCATAATCACGGTCAGACATCTTTTCGACCATGCTCTCAGAATACTTCATTTGGCTGGTAGACGGCGGCTGAGATGCGCTTGTGCGGCCTACTGCTTGGGCTGCTCCATTAGAGCGTCTACCACCCGTCTGAGCCTTGTACAGATCGATGGTGCTAGAAGCCCAATCTGCATCTGTGTTGTTCTTGTACACGCTGTCTTGAATGGACGAATGCTGAGTAGCCACCCAATCGTGGAATTTCTTATTCTGTCGTATTTCAGCGAAGTCAGGATGCCGCTGCATTAGCTGCTGTTCAGCACCTTGCTTTTGGACTTTCTTCTCAAAACGCTCTACTTTTTCAAGACGCTTCTCGCCTTCTGCCAAGGCTTCGTTAGCCCGTTTACGTGCAATTGTGTCTACGATTTTAGCAACGTCTGGGTATTTGCTACTCCACGCTTCCACCTCTTCATCAGTCTTTGGAAATCTAATCTGCTGACGAGTAGCTGCATCAAGTTGCTTTTGCATTTCTTCAACCTTCGCATCAGACTGATTGCGCACAGTCTGGATGTGACGTTGAATGTCTTGATAGCGTTTCTTGTAGGATTCCTCTTCTGCATCCAATTGCTCAACCGGCTCTTGTTGTTGCCCGTGAACTTGTGAAAATTCTTCCGCGTAAGACAGGTTGTCTGTTGGGTCTTCTGCCCGTTGGTATCGTTGTTTAGCCATTATTACTCCTTGGGTCCGACAATTCGGGTATCCAATATTATCCGGTTAGACATACTTCTTCTTTTTGACTATTCCGGCTAGTTTAGATGTTTTTGGGCGCAATTCCTTGTCACCCTCATCCGTTAAATGATCGTCTACTTTAACAGTAGCGACCTCGACATCTACTCCTTCTCCGGAGTAAATTTCTTCGGATGCTTCGGCTTCCGCTTTGGCATCTTTTTGTTTGGAATTACTCTCGGACGATACCTCGCCGTCCTCAGAACTTTTGCTATCGGATTTCTCTTCGACATGTTGAATAAGGCCGTCCATCTGCATGGACATCAAACCCATCTCCGCTTCAGTCTGCATACTCTGGATGTACTTGAGGCCGTGCCATTTCACGACATGCGCAGGAAGGACGTACTCGTCAGTGGATAACTGGGCGTCGATGTCATCGCGTACATTTTCTGCATTAGAGCCAAGGGGGATAGGATTACCCGATACAAGATCAAATCCCATGAGGCCGTCCATCATGCCACACATACAGTCTTCTTCTGACATGGCCCCGCAACCGCAAGACGATCCCATACTAGCCATACCGCCGTGGGACATCTGCACCTTTTTATCGTCAGTAATTTCGGTGTCTACATTGCGCTGGACTGCCTTGCCGATTTCCTTCTCGCGGGTGGTTAGTTTGCCATCGCCGTTTGTGTCGGCATCTTTATCGTCCAGTTGGAATTTCTTCTTAGCCATAGTTAATCCTTCCGGCGTTGTGATGCCTTTGTTAGTCGTTGCCAAACCGCCTAATGCGAAGGATAAGAGGCCTTCCCTGAGGCGAAGCCTTCTTCTTCTTGTGCAGTAGCCAACCCAGCGGAGCCTAGTAAAAGCGTACCGGCACCGATATCTCGCCGTAGGCCTTTGTAATTTTTCCAAGGAGGTACGCCGCCAGCACCTTCTTCTTGGGCTAACTCAATAATTGCTTCTCTGGCACCTGTAGAGGAAAGAGTTCCACTATCGACTGCTCTCCAAATACCTGAAGTCTTGGCTACAAAGTCTTTGTCTTGCTTTAGATTATTAGGAAATAATGTGCGTAGTTGTTCCCATGAAATGGATTGCATCTCGCGTGGAAGTGTACCTCTTAGAGACGCAGCGTCTGTCGTAGCGTCGAAGTACAATCCATAACTGCCAGCCATACCAGTTTTAGCCTTACCTTCGTTAGACCATTTGGCAGGGTTGCCCTTTATATTTGCTCCATTAAGACCGTGATGAACTTCTACTGCGGTAGAGCCTAGAGGTCTAAATAACCCAGCCGCAATCTGGTGAGTATCTACAGTAACGTCATTAGGGCTGTCAGGATTAAGAATGTTATTGAAGAAGTTACGGACTTTGTGGTTGCCGCCTAGTTCTGGTGAAATTGAGGTTAGGGTTCCATCGCCTTCTAAAATACGGACTGCCTTGGCAATGTCTCCAAATCCTTGGTGTGCAATAGCAGACGGGTTACCATCCTTTTTAATGTCATATCCAAGGATATCGCCGTCTGGGCTAACCTCTCGGAAATTCTTACCGAAGTGGGCCTCATCGTAAGCCCGAAGCCACAATGCTTTTTCCATAGGAGTTTCTAGTTGGCCCCAAGCCTTGCCTTTAATGGCGTCTAGTATTGCCCCATTTTTGCCGTCCTGCCACGCAGTATTATTGGACTTGCCCTTGCCTTTCCTAGACGGCGGTACTGTTACAGTCATCGCTTCCATCTCAGATGTCCAAGGAGCATTTGGGCCTAATTCGGTGTGGTGCTTAATAATGCGCTCACCCAAACCTACATTCTGGAACCAATCTTTTTGAGGAGACATTACTGCCAAAACCCCTGCCGATTTAGTGTCCGATATACCGAAGCGAGTGGATAGTCCGTTAGCAATACGATTAGCACCAACGTACCAATTTGCGCTGTCTTTAGCGATACCTAGCTTGTCAGACATGTCGTACAGGCTAACTATATTATCAGTCATCCGGTTTGTAATATTACCCCTAATTTCAGCAACATCATCAGAATAAAGTCTCTTCAGACCGGGGTAATGATCAGTCATCATAACTAGGTTGTCGTACATATTAGGGTTGCCCATTAAGGAATCCCCGTCCGAAACCATTGCTCCGGTTTTCAATGTATCGTCTTTAACAACCTCTGTAGGAAGACGGGTATCCACCCGCTTCTGTGGGCCAATCTCTGCAGGACCAGACTGCATAGACGGTCCACCGTTAGTACCAAAGGCTTGCGTAGTCTGTGCGTCTACCGTGGGCATCTCCCCGCCCATATCCTTGGGAACCATATTGGCTGCTACATTCGCAGGCGGCATGTCTGCTACTTCACCACGAAAGAAATCTGCACCCTGTCCTCGCAATCCCCTACGCTCAAGTTCATCACTTAGGGTGTCAATTACGTTACCCGCAGTTGCGTTATCCGTATCAAACATCCATGACTTGTATGATATTTCTTCTAGAGCAATATTTAATTCTGCGTCTGAAAGTTCCTTAATTGAAGTAGGATTAATAGCCTCTACAAGTTCATCAATACTTATGTCTATTTTACGGTTAACTGAGAATCTCTCGGTAGCTAGTGCATTTAGTTCTTCGTTCTTTCCAATTGCCCTGCCTCGCGTAATGTACGGGTCATCCCTGCTTATTCCTCTAAAAATACTGTCTTCTTGCGCTAGTATGCTGTCCATTGAAGACTTATTAGTCATTAGTTTTTCAACGGCGGCGCTTAAAGGCGTGGAACCTGCAGTCTTCTTCAGTGCAGGTGCTATAACTTCTTCCAGTACGCCTCTGGCTGCATCAGACGCCATAACCGGTGCTGCTACTGCAGCCGCCCCCATTTGCTGCATTGCCTTACGTCTACTAGGATCGAATGGTTTGGGTTTAGCAGAGAAGCCCGTTAGAGTTTCGCTGACCATATCTGCGGCTTCATCTGCTTTGTTAGCAACTGCCTTTGCTAGTGGTTTTGCAACTACTGCACCGGCTAGTGGTACTGCAGCACCAGCTAGGTCTGTGGCAGCGTCTACATAACGACCTTCTTGAAAGGCAACACCAGAATCTTGCAGACCTACCACTGGATTTAATAATTGGTTACCACTAGCTATTAAACCATCTTCAGCACCAAGGTACGGGCCTAAGTAATACCTCATAGCATCGTTTAAATCTTTACTGCGCTGCTGGCCGCGCTCTTGGCTGAAAAAGCCTGCAGTCTGTTCTAGGTCATCACCTTCAACCGGAGCATCGTCAGATTTAAATATGTCAGAGAAATAACCCATTATTCAGCACCTGTAATAATTTCATCTCGGAGAGTGCTAATGCGGCGTAATTCCGCGACTGCGCCTTGTATGCGCTTAACTCTCTCCATATCCGTTTCCATGCTCATCTGAGTGAGATGCTGACTAATACGGGCATCTGCATAAGTCTGGAGTAGGTCCATGCTGGCCTTGTCGTTAACTAACGGCAGTAGTGATCTAATAAACTGCTTATCCATTATTGTACGGGAACCCCTGCAGGTTGAGGTGCATTGCCGCCATTTGCTCCACCACCGCCGCCAGTGAAGCCTGCAGCATCAGGCTCTGGAGCCGCACCAGCAGCTATGTTACCGCCGCCATTGCCAGTAGGGTCTGCTGGTGATGGGACGGGTGGACCGCCTTGTGGACCCGCTTGTGGTGGCGGTGCAGGCTGCTCTGGCATAAGTGCTTTTATCTCAGCCATCATCTTCTGCTGGATAGCTGCCTCGCGTGGGTCATTGAGAATTTTATCTTCATCCAAGTCCATAGAGGACGCTAATTCACGTAAGATGTAGTCGTATTTCACAAATGGAGCCATCGAAGGATTGGCCGTCATTTGCATGAACTGCAGTAGACGCTGACTTCTGACTTCATTACGCATGAGACTTTCAGTGCCACGCGCTTTAACATCCAAATCTCCGATAAACTCCTTGTTGAAATTAAACTGCATGTTGAAGGAGAACAGGCTCTTTCCCAGCGGTGCCAACAAGTAGTCATCAATATTACGGACCACTGCCTTGATGTTCTGTGCCGCTGCGCCCATTAGCATGGACATGCCACTGGCAGTCCTACCTACACCGCCTACTGCGCCAGAACCGTGGCTGTATGATGGTATTCCAGTGGCCTCATCAGCAAGCTGGCGGCTCTTGTCGAACATCATTAAAAGTTCCTGAGATACGTTGGGGAACTTGGTTCCGAAGATAGCTTGCCCAGGTGCGCCTGCCTGTCTGCGAAAGACTTTGCCGGGGTACACAGACATATCTTGGCCCGGAACTAAATTAGTCTCGTCCACCTCAATAATTAAGTTTCCAGACAACGCACCATTGTCCACAGCCATACGCATGAACCCATTCATAAGTAGCTGTGTGTCTGTCATATTCTCAGCAACACCTATACCAAAGAATGAGTACGGGTTTAATTCGTATGGTACTGCCTGATAGGGAATACGCACTGGAGTAAATGGATTAAGGACTAAACGGAGGATTTGACCGTTACATACCCAGATATTGACCTGTATTTCGTCCTTTTTGGCTAATTCCTTGGGGATATCTATATCGGCCTCTTCAGCCAATTCAGCGTCTAAAACGCCCCAATACTCTAGCACTTCGTACCGATCCATGTCAGATGAGGTGGAATCTTCCTCTAAACTGTCTTCCCAGTACTCTCGAATGTAATCTGCGCCGTAGTCTAAGGCTAATTCTATGCTTTCTTCGCGGAAATGAGGGCGTTTCTTTAGCGCACGTATTTGTGTACGATTTAAACGATGCCTCTGGATGGTGTATTCTGCCTCAGACATATTTCTAGCGTCTGGATCAGGATAAAAGTCCCAAATGCTGACGTATTCAATCTTAGGAATGGTTTCATAAAGAGGATCATAGTTACCTTCCTCGTCCCAGCGTGGATATTCTTTATCCTGCGCAAATGGACCCTTCATAATTCCAGTACCAAACAAACAAGCCTCAAAAGACATGGATCGAAGGTGCTTTGGAGCCTGAGTTTCCTCAAGCTGGTCATGCATCATATTTTCCATCTTCTGAGCCGCACGTTTTGCCGGTTCAAAGGTAATAGAGCCTTCTCCTCTGCCAGCCCCTAGTTCCAATTCGTCTTTTACCGGAGCTAGAGTGTTTTTATACAAGCCTAAGTCTTTGGCTAGGTTAGGACGCACGATGCTACTAGGTACTTTGTAGTCTACGTCTACTTGTTCTTTGACTTTATCGTCAGTTAAGGCGTTTGGATTGTAAGAAACCGCCCCAGCTACGTTATTTGGGAACCGACGCGCTTCAATGCCGATTGGAAACTTCGACCCAGCGAATAAAACGTCTACAACCTGTGCATAAGCAGCCAAAACCTTGGTCTTTGTGATCTTAATGAAGGCTTTTGACTTTTCGCTCTCGGTAAATTGAACCTCAGACGAGTATAGACCACGATAATTACGGTATGAGTCCATCCATCGGGTTTCATCACCCCGTCTGGCGTCTTTGGAACGGGAATACTGACCTTGTACAAAGGCGACAGCGCCAGAAAACTCTAGATTTTCCTCTTCAACGTCACCGTCTTCGGTCAGAGGGATCACCAAGTCGGAATCCGTAACGTCTTCGGGTAGTGGTTTGTCCATAATTGCCATATTTAGTATCCAAATGTTGCATCGGCGGGACGCCAGACTTGTTGCGGGATGCCTCTGCCCATATCAAAGGGCGAATACGCCTTTGGTCTGCTCATAACTGCGTATCTTACGCTGTCGTAGGCATGGTCTGAGGCGTAGCGAGGATCAATGTCATCAGAGCCTCTGGGATCAGACGGTATAACAGGTAAGTCTGCTATGATTTGTCTGCAGGTATTGAAAAATACGATCCCTGCTACTCCGGTCATTTCATCCACCTTGAGGACTTCATGCAGCCGGTTCTTTCCAGCCACCCGTGCGCCGTTTGTTCTGTCAGAAGGACGCCAGCGAGTGCCTTCGTTAATCATCTCTTCAGCGATAGACGGGCCAGACATGCCTCTTTGATGCCAACAACTGCTGTCTAAAACTCCGTATTGTATGCTATCGCCTCGTTCAGCCTTGCAAACTGCTTTGGCTAGATCACGTCCGGTGTGCTTGCTCACGTATAATTCTCTGTAATTAATCAGAGTGCCAAAGTTGGGATCAATAGCAAACCAGTGAACTGCAGAATAACTAGAATAGCCGTAGTCACATGACCGAAATCTAATCCAGTTATCGGGTATATCATAAGGCTCAACCACATGGATAGACGGCCTAAACTCTGAGAAAGCAGCACCGTCAGCAACTGCCCAATCTCCTTCAAGAAGTTGCCTTCGCTGCATTTCTGGGAGTGATAAGAGGTTTGCTTCATACTGACCTCCTTCCATGAGGTATGGGTTGTCTTTTAAGGATGCGGGGATGAACCGCCGATAAAATAAGGGTTCTCCAGCCTTCTCATGTCCTTCTGGGTAGACTAGGTCTTCACCGCTATCTAAGTCTTTTGCTATAAACTTTGTGTTAGCAGGAGCCGGATCAATCCAAGTGCGCTTCACCCATCCATGCCCAATTCCACCGGGGTTAGTCGTTGCTCTCATGTAGATAGGCAAGGTGGGGTCAGTAGTTCTCAAACGGCTTCTTAGATATGTCCAAGCGAAGGGGGTAGCATATTGCGTTAACTCATCCACAGCTATGTAACTAAATGATTGTCCTTGATATCTGAGAACGTCCTGATCCCGTTCTAGATAACTAAACCATAGTTTGGCACCGGATGGGAAAGTCCATTGTGATTTCTTCTCACCCCATTTTGCGCCTTTAAATGCAAGAGGGTATAATTCTTGGGATTTCCAAATTAATTCGCGTAACTCATCATTAGTTCTTCTGAGTATCAGACCACTAAAATTAGGATTGCTGAAGTACCGCATCGGGTCAGCAAGTAATCCAAAAGATTTGCCGCCACCGGCTGCACCGCCATATAAAACTTCCCGCTCTGAGGCAGCTAGGAACTCTGTCTGTGGCCCTTCATTTGGGGCGAATACTACTTCTTGTTCTTGCCTTTGTTCTTCAATCGCAGAGAAGTCTAAGTTAGCGGTGTCTAGCTCTTCCTTTGGCTTCAACGTGTCGAGGTTCTTCTTAGCAATAGTCAGGCTTCTTCTGGCGTCTGCCTGCTTACGTCTAGCCGTTGCTAGTTTCTTTTCTTCGGCAGTCTTAGGCTTCCGCTTACGGTTCTCTTTGCCTAAATCCTTCAGCCGCTGGGATGGATTGGCAGTACCCTTGCCGCGTTCACGGTTCCAGATGTAGATCAAGCCTTGATGGCTGATAGTTTCTCCAGTTTGCTTAGACAGCCATTCAGCAGACTTACGAGTAGAGTTACCTTGATCTAGGTAATCCAGAGCCTGCTCAATCTTGTCCACCATCTCCTGTTTGGCTACCAGTATTAGTGGATCATCCTTAGACTCTTCGTAAGCGTAAGGTTTCTTGGCGTACTTATTCGGACGAGTTTTATCAGGCCATTTGGTCAATCGTCAGATTTCGGTGGCAATATAAACATCGCACCGCCTGTATTCTTAACCTCGACTTGTTCCTTCTTCACCAAACCAGTACGATCTAGTATCTGAGCAGCGGCTGCTATTGAATTACGCGCACCCATTGCCGAAGGGTCTTCTAAGACATCCCTCATGGAAAAGGCTGCTCTGGGAGCATTCATAGCCAGCATTAAATTTGCCTGCTCGTTAATCTCTTTAGACAAAGGCCTGACTACTGCAGTCGCATTAGTATTCGATGCATAACCCGCTGCTGTCATAGCCTTGCGGATGTTACCTCTACATTCCTCTGACATAAGTGCAGTCAAGAAGGCTTGTTGTTTGTCGGTATATTCTCTCTGTGCTTCTATCATTTACCCACCAAAAATATGCAGCCAGCAATCGCGGTTACTGCAATCCAAAATAATCTTTCCGCAAAGGCCAACGTCTGGCCGCGCTTAACTCCAGCCAATTCCTCTTGCGCAACTCTCTCATCCATTTTCTTGAATTGAGCGTCGATGCTATCCATCCGCTTAAAGACGGTAATCACCCGCTCCTCCATCCGAGCCATACTGACTATCGCTTCCGACAGTTTATCCAGTTTGGTTTCCATGCGGGAAAGACGCTCCTCGTCCACTACTTCGTGGCCTTCTTCTTCTTAGGCCAGCCTGCTTTCATATCCTTGTAAGCCTTTGCAGAAACAGTGGAATCTTTTTTAGACCGTGACTTTCCAGCCGCTTTTCGGGCATTCATATTCTTTACCAAGGACATGGCGACTACTTCTTCTTTTTGACAGCCATGCCGCCTTTGCTGTAGCCAGCCTTTTTCTTCATAGGCTTGCCAGTTTTCTTGGCTTCCTTAGAAGCTGCAGCCATACCTTTTTTATCATAACCAAATTTCTTACCGCCAACATTAGGCATGATCTCACCTCTTTCTTTAATAAGTATGGATTGATTTCGTATTTCGGATTGTTGCTGTTCTAAGATTAAGAACTGCTTGTCGATTTCTGATAGTTGAGGGAATTGAACTACAGTCACCATTTCTTGCAGGACCAATAGCCTGCAGTTAACTTGGATTTCTTCTCATCGCATTTATGCCTTGCGCGGAAGGACTTACGGGCCTTGGGATTATCCTTGCGAATTTCCATGTTAGGATCGCCAAAGGTGACGTACTTCACGTTGTCACCCTCAACCGCCAGCACCTCAAACTTCTTAGGCCCACCGCGACGAGGCTTGTTAACCGCCGTAAATCCATGCCTCTTCTTACCGGCTGCTATCTTTTCTGATTTAGAAGCCATCTGAGATGCCCTTCATAATATCCTTCAAGGTAACCCTGCCCTTGCTATTAGGCGCGTACCTGCATTGGAACTGGCGGGGGCATTCAGTGAACGACCTTTGAGCGTAGTGGTATGCTATAGTTCCGTTCACCCCAGAGTAGATACACACTTTGCCATCTCTACCTTCGGTTCTCTTCCATAAATGGCAGGTTACATATTCTGGATTAACCAGAGAGCCTATTAAAATTAAGGGTATGACTACGTTCATAATGCTAACATCAGAAGGTATACCCCGCCGCCTAGTACTCCAAAGATGCCGAGAGATAGGCCAAGGATAACAGCATTGTTCATTATCTCCCGCTTGGCTTCCATAGCTCGGTAGACTGTCTTCTCTCGCTCTTCTCTAATCTGCTTTCTAAGGTCGGTCATCTCCTTATAGGTTGAGGGACCGTACCTATAGTTGAGTAGGAATTTTATCTCCTTTTCCTTCTCAAGCAGGGCTTTCCTACGAACGATAAGGTCTAGTGCTTCCCTTTCTAAACTGTCAGAGCCTTGGCTCATCTTCTCAAAGGTCTTGGGGTTCTTGCGTTGGCTCTCAGCCTTGTTTACGTCTGAGCAGGCTTCATACCACTTCCCGATTTGCGAACTTACGTCATGCAATTCTCGTCCGGCAGAAATCAGTTTCTTAGTAACGGAGAATGCGGCTTGGGCTGCAGCAAAGGCAGTTACGGGGTCTATCATCCTTATGCCTATTTCTTCGGGGGCTGTGGTGCTGGCTTCTTGTACGCCTCACCTTCGGGGTATAAGGATGATACCTTTTGAACAGGTTTAACTAAGGCTGCATTATTAACCAACTTCCTCATCTAATAATTCCTCTAGTAATTCCTCTAAATATACTTCTGATAAAAATCTTGATGGCTGAAATGGTACGTCTACTGAATTATCTTCATATGCAAAGAAACGTCCGTATCCCTCAAATTCTTTAGCCAGAGGATTGGAATTTAACTCCTTCTGAGAAATTAAACCTTCTTCTACTAAAAGCCGACGTATGTGCTTAAAGGTGAGTACTCTTCCTGTGCGCTGTTGGATTGCAGCACGTATGTAATATAAATTAAAGGCCATGCTACTTTCTGTGAAAAAGTGGGCGCGAGAAAAAGACCCCCATCAGTAATCTCGCGCCCAGTTATCTCTGCAGAGAGTAGAATATTCGACCAGCAGGCTTACAAACTGGAGACTACTCAATCTGCTTTGATAATACATTGTACCACTTACTAGGTGGCGTGTCAACTATTTAATTAATTTTATTAATACGCCACTTTACTATAGACAAGAGGTCATTATGATGCTATAATGGAGTTGTCCCTCCCAGCCGTATACTATATAGATACTAGTAGTACTCGTCTTTAGAAGACGGCTTTAAGACGTTTCCCGCTGACCATTCCATTCGCCATTAGCTACTCTACGAATATCTCCACGGGTTATTCCAATATCCCGAAGCATCTTGTCAGACAGGTTATTTAATTGCCAGTAAGCTACTCGTTTTAACTGGTGTTGTTGTATCTTCTTAACAATAGCAGCTTCACCAGAAAAGAAATGTACTACCACAGCGATAATCTTAGTCAACATAAGTATTCTCCTTTATATACTACATTCATTATACCAACTAAGTGGCGTAAGTAGTAGATACTAAGGTGGTATACCCGCTATGCGTTTAGATAATTAATCATCTTCTGCAAAACTTCCTTATCATCGCAGGCTAGGCCCAAAGCAGTATTGCATCTATTGCAAATCCATCCTCTGACCCTCATCGTAGTGTG
>Ga0209092_10001815_pt1 | contig 20284 bp, 10 predicted proteins | sample FraStrMetagenome_FD_187446 | JGI IMG/M metagenome (GOLD analysis project Ga0209092, IMG submission 187446) | Marine eukaryotic phytoplankton communities from Arctic Ocean - Fram Strait ARC3M Metagenome (SPAdes) (version 2) | ecosystem: Environmental > Aquatic > Marine > Oceanic | place: Fram...
CAATCGTCCTTTATTCGGCTCGGAAGAGATAACTCGGGTTGCTTTGGAAATTAATTTTCAAATCTTTTTCAAAATCCTACTCCAAATTCGAATTTCAACTTCCTGATCTAATTTGACGTGTCAATCGTGGGTCATTCGTGGATACTCCAAATAGAAAATAGAGTCATTAGAGAGTTCTTAAAGATTTGATTTAGGGAACTCGAACGAAAAATATATATACACTCCCATGCATGGTGGATGGCATAAGTAACCAACTTAGAGATACTCAGATTATTTACTTCGCGTTGTATCATTTTTCACATATCACTTACTTGTGTTCGTTTCATCTGCAATCTAGCTCGGTACAGCGGATACTGAGTTAGATTTTCACAGAGCGATGACGAGCCCTGGAATTCCGGGCAGCTTCTATCTAGGGTAGGGGGCGTGGATGGCCGAAACACCTCACGGTAATAAAGTAGGGAGAAACCCCCCGCTTGCCTGAACACGGAAGTTGGTGAACCTAGTACGGGCCCTAGCTATAGTCTACTGCCGTTCCTGGAAACACCGTAAACATTACAGAAACAAACAAACAAACAAACAAACGTATTAGACCCATTTTAATTAGCTGTATCACATCGCGTCACCTGACTTATATACATTCGAACCAATCCAAAATAGAAAATCATCTCTGAATATTTCTGACGTAATTCATCTGTCATTTTTATTACTATACGCCCCAGTGTGATTCCCAAAGCAACACGTATAAAAATATAACACATACAATACAATACAATGCAATTTTTGATCTTGCCAGAAAAACTAAAACAACGTGAAAACAGAACTTGAAATAATCAACATATCAAAAGATGGACGGTTCTAAAATACATGTGCGAGGCAGCTCCCTTGGACATTCTCTCCCTGGAGGTTTCTTCTTTCTTGTTGGTGCATCACTGTTTTATCATTGCATTCGCCGCTCGCAATGTGAAGACCTAATTGACAAGAAATTCTTGTCCAGACTTTCTTGGATCATTTTTCTTGTGACTGTGGTAGGAATCTTAGGTGAAGGTGCCAATGGGTGAGCAATAACTTGCATTATAATGATCTTTTTGATAAATGTTGTAAACTCATGTTTTTTCCAAATATTACCAGCATTTATATAGATGATAATTTTTTTCATTTCATGAACCATCAATCTGGATACTTTGTTTTTACTTGTGTCGGACTTATAGGAATTTTGGAATCAAAATCGATTCTACCAAAAGATTCAGTCCGACTAATTGCATCTCTTGCGAATTTGTCCATGTACATCTTGTTCGGTGTACACAGCATGGAACAATACAAAGTACTCGCGATGGCTCATGTTCTCCTATCATATCTTTTTCTAGGAACATCTATTGTGATGATATACTCTCTCGTCAACAAAAGTAGCTTTGTAGCAGCAATAGGAGCATATGTGATGATGATGACGACGGGGCTGTGGTTCGTGACTATGGCTATAATTTTTTACAAGCCTTTTTTTTCTTTGAAGTCAGAAAGTAGAGACATATTGCCAGATATGGGGTTCTTATCATCTTTATTTATGATCGAGACCATTTTTTTTATCATGTCACTATACATCATCGGATCTATCTATTATATGCGTGACTTACAGAAAGAAGTAAAAGAAGAAAACGCTAAAGAAGAAATACTTAGATTGGTTTAAAAGTGTTATTTGGTCATGAAGAATGACAGACGAAGTTTTGATCATACTTGATGGTCTTCTGTAATGGAAATGGTTTAATTATACAATCTATGGGTCGTGATGTGAGCTTAGAATCACACGCCTCCATATTTCATGCTGTAATTGTCTTGAAAAGTATTGGAGTATTGTGTTAGGCTCAATTGTTAGAAAGTCTTGAAATTTACCTAGACTCGATTGGCTTGCTTTGGATTTTGGTAAAGTTATTGGTCTATATAATAACTCTTTATTTCCCGTGTTTAAAAGTGTAACTCTATTTATTGTTTGACGAAGCATTGATTTATGTGGATCTGCTGCTGGATCTCAGCAAAATAATTAAAAAAAATATTTTGGAGATTGTTTACATTTATTGTGAGCTCGCCTCTTTTCAGGTTTCTTTTGTTTTTAGAATAATGAGTAAATAAAAGTACTGCACAAAAATAAAACTCCAAGGAAATACAAATGAAAAAATGCAGTCAGCGTAAGATAATGTAAGAATCATCTATGAAAATATTGAACGCTGCAAAGGAAAGAATGAGACTCACTTGTGATTTATTTATATTTAAGAATTAGTCAAGTGATTATGGTATCCGCTACTCTTTTAATACGCCCCCTTTATACATACACCTCAAAAAGTATATTAGATGTAGCCCAAAAGTCTTCCTCTGTCCCAATAATTTATACTGTTCACTTTGTTATTTCTTCTTTTTCTCTTACCGCTCGTTCTCGTGTTTAATTTTAAAACTTCAAGTTTTTTTCACGTGATAGGATGTTCATCAAATTCCAGTCAAAAGCCAATACATATAGTTATTGTTTTATGATGGAATAATAATGAATAATCTTCCTAGCAAATTCTATGAAAGGGATAGAAATATGATTTACAGTGAAGAGGCGTGTTATAGAGATCTTCCTGGAAAAATCAACTGCGCTTTCATTATGACACTCAAAAAAGAACTCTTTGTTTCTTTGGATCCCTGCTGTTGAAACATCTAAGGTGATGCAAGATTCCAAACCTAAAAGCATAATAAATAGGTGAGGTTGTTTCGGGAAGGAATAATGCTGTAATGACGTAGCAACAGCATAAAATAGAAATCTTCTATGATATACAGAGTCAACATTTATATGCACTATATATTATATCCTAGTATGGATAATAATGAAATTCAAATGATGAGTTGTGGCAGGAGATTACAATCCACATTGATTTTCTCACAAAATGAAGTGCGCCAAATTCATTACAAAATGAATGAAACAGCTTAAGTCGTAGAAGAAATTGTAGTACGTACCAAATTGATAGTCAATCTACGTAAATTTACAGCGCGCGCCCAGAGATTTCCTTTTTTGTTTGTGTGAGGCATCAAGTTTGAGGGAAAGGAATTTCAATCCAACATGTGGTCACAGTATGATACGTACGATAATATGCTGGAACAAATATATTCATAGTGAGGATGAAATCACATCTGGTTCAGGAAACAAAAAATGTGAAATAAAGGCACAATCTACTAAGTGAGCGCGGAATATATCACAAAATTGAAATCAACTATCATACTTTTGCAAACCTAACAACATTTTTTGTTTCACATTTCAATTACATTCCGTTGGATTGATACAGAAATAAATTCTTGTCGAGATTACAAAAAGAAAATTATCTCTCACTTTGTTGGATTGAATCAAAGATACTTTGTGCAACCCTCTTTCAAAAACTCAATTTAGTGACCATTTGAAAATTACATTGCATGATATGAGAGGAACGAGATCATCATCGGAACGTGCTCATAGACAAATGCGTCGATCTGCTCGTCTATCTTCTGGATCAATATCAATGTGTGATATTGAATCGGTGAAGAGTGAAAAAAAAGAAAAGAATAAGAAAAGAAAAGCAGTTAGAATAGAAGACAGCTGTACAAAGCCTAGAAAAAGACGAGTTAGTACCACACCTAATTCTTCAGGGTCAGGGTCTGCATCTACTTCTGCTTCTGCAACTAAGAAGAAGAAAAGAAAGCACGTCGGGAGACGAAATAATAATTTTGATCCGTCGACAACAGCTCAAGATGGAATAGAATTTTCTGTTGTTACTGTGACTCCATGCAAAGCTAAAACTCGAAATACCCCTGAAGCTACAGAGACACCCACATTTATGCCATCACCCGGCGTTTCTTGCTCTACTTCCACTTCTTCCGGCTCCAGTAATTCTGACCTCTCTCAACTACTGCTTCCACCAAATGTGGCAAACATTGATGAATACACATTTGAACTCCCACAAAATAATCCTTATTTGGATCATAATTCTGCCACAGTCATGAACAAAACTTTCATGCGAGACTATGGTAAAGATCATTTTCACTTATTAATCAAACGAGAAAAAAATGAATTTCTGAAACAAGGAGGAGCTTCCAAACGTGTCACTCGATCGAAACGACAAATATTGTCCTCCAATGGGTCTTCCTCGTCTGCAAGTGTCAATGCAAAGTCAAGTGCAGCACCAACAGCACAAGGTTCTAACCGCCCTTTTGTTTCTCAAGCTTCTACAGACAATAAACCAAAATATCATCCTGCCGATAATATAGTTCTTATGGATCCTGAATTTGATTACATGGCCAATAATCAACCTTACTTATCCTCTCCCATGAGATGTCTTCTTCTTGATTGGTTTGTAGAATTATCAGAAGAGTATAAACTAAAGCCTGAAACTCTACACCTGGCTGTGAAAATATTAGATCGTGTCATGACTATGTCGGAAAGACGTACTAACAAGGAGCGAGCTGCATATATGAAGTACAAAGATACGAAGACAAAGTCAAAGCAATTAACGGATGTTTCGATAGATTCGGATGGGGAGAATGTCGATGACGACTCTGAAACAAGAAAATCAAAAGAAGAAGGAAAGATACCACCCTATACACACAAGGGTTTTGTGATCAAAAGACATATGCTACAGTGTGTAGGATGGTAAGTGAAAAACTAATTCTTGACAATCAAAAATAAAAGAATTTTTTCAATTTCCAACTCAAAATGTTCTATATTCCATCCCCAGTGCCTGCATGCTACTCGCTACTAAATTCGAGGAAATTAAACCGCCATCCTCCAACGATTTTGCATACATATCTGACGCCACTTACACCCCGAGACAAATCGCCCGGATGGAAATGAAGATATGCACCCATCTCAAATTCAACATTCGAGGTGTCACACCAATGATGTTTTTCCATAGATTTATTCGTGCCAGTCAAGAGGGAGACTCTAAACCACAAAATGAACTACTAGAAAAAGTTTGTTTGTACATTTTGGAACTAAGCTTCTTGGAATATCAATTTGTGGGCGTGAAGAGCAGTTTGCTCATGGCATCAACTTTGTACTTGGCTAGGGCTACTTTGGGAATTCGTTCTCTTGGCTTTTGGAAACGCGGCAAAGAAGGATATCCTCCAAAACGTGTTGGTCAATTCTGGAGTCCAACCTTGGAGTTTTACACTGGATATGACATTTGGGCACTCGAATATACAGTAAAGCTTTTGCATAAATTGCAATACAGTGTGGGGGCGAGAAAGGATGAGTTAAACAGTGCATTTAATAAGTACAAGAGCTCCAAGTTTCTCAGAGCATCATTAAAAACTGCAGTCAATTATGAAGACCTCGGATTTTGAAGTATTTAGGAAATACATTGTTGTTTATTTTCCGGTGGTGGAAGCATAAGATTGTGCCTTGATGGAAGTGTTCCAACATAGCTAAACTTATTCCAAATAATAAAGGAAATTATTTTTTAATTTCATTTTCGTTATTTTCCTACGTTTTCTTTCTATTTTTGATGGTACCTATTTTTGGCGCGAGAAAGCGTTGAAAAACAGAAGATTTCCATAGGATTTGTCTCCATTTTTTCCTATTTTCATTTATGTACTTATTTGTCTCTTTTTTCATCAATTGCGCCCATTGCAATAGAACCGTAAGTTTAGGTATCTAAATAAATGTACACTGTACACAGCAGATTGTGTACACATAAAGTTCTATTTGTTACATTATATTTTTTGATCAGCAACGAAACAGTTGAAGTTGTTTCCGATGAAAAGCTGATAAGGAAGTCAAAACGATCGCCATCTTTTCTAAGTACTTTAAATAGTTGTGCAATAATGAGCACACAATTCAATGATGACCAAGATAAAAACGATAAAAGCCAAAAAATCACAACAGCTGCGGATAGAAATGAACGATCCTCCAGTCCCATTTACATTCCTACAGGCACTTCAGGTCCGGGCATAGAAGATGAAGACAACAAATATGTTCCAGACGAGCCTACCGCTGCAGCTGTATTGTCATTTTTGAAAAGCCGAGGACTTTCGAAAGCTGTTGTAGAATTTCATCAATTTTTAGAAAAAGAAAAGGAGGATGAAAAGACTAGCAACAAAAATTCTTCTGAAGAATCCAAGACTGAAGTAGATGCTTCAGATCTTGTCAAGGGCACAATCGCAAATAATACTAATAAGACTGAAGATATTCAAACGAAAGATGGAGAAGATGAATCGAAAGAAGATGAAGAAATTAACAGTATGATCGTAGATCACCATACAAGTATTGTATCGCGTACAGAACTAAAGTTTAACATATCAACTGGTGGTGGATTAGGATATGATGCTGACTACATGCCTTCGACGAAACTTGATCATCCGCCTCTTTTTGATGCCAGAATCACTGCGCAAAGAAGTGGAAATAAGGTCACTGGTGGCTGGGATATAGAACGATTTGTACATAGCTTCACTACATTGCAAACATGGGTTTTACAGCAACCAGATGATCCATCTACTAGTTCAGGATCAAAACTTCCGCGCTGGAAAGCCCCTCACTTTATCAAAACTCTCATTTCCGAACCCTTACATGTTATTCCCACGTACTCTTCCTCTGTTGCAAATATAAGCAGTGATGGTAGGGATACATATAGCGATCAAGCATCATACCCTCCGCCTACTATCAAACCCGAACTTTTGTCAATATGCTTCCCAATTTTAGTACATTCTTACTGTGCCCTACTGGAATCTGGAATGGAGGATGTTGGTTGTGAACTTTGGAAAACATGGAAATCTCTGTATTCACCTCTCTATCCACAAGATGTAATTGATCTAGATAAGCTGAATACTACCAAAAAAATGAAAGAATTTTATGATGCCCTCTTGGTCCATTCTGAGCTCATCCAAAATTTGAAAGGTTATAAAACGAGAGATATTGAACTCCAAATAAGCAAAAAAAAACTATTTGACATGAAAAAACCTTCAACAACTATCCACCATATCCATCAAATCGATCAAAAATTGATGATATATGAGCAAGAAAGCATCCCACTCCAGAAAACGATAAAGGAATTGACTGAAAAAATAAATACCAATGAAAGAATGCTTGATAAATATCCATTTCTTTATCGTATGAAAAGTAAAAAGTATCAAATCCATATGTCGGCTCATACATGGAGAAAACTATCGGAGTTCCTAACCCGAGAAAGTCTAGCACCCATGTATGGTATCTTGCAATTACATTGTCGTATCATTGTGGAAGCAAGGGACCCGTTACCTTTTTCACCCTTCGGGATATTAGAAGAGGATCAGCAACTCTCGAAAGTGAAGAAAGAGAAAAATGAAAAAACTAAAACAATGAATGAGACAAAGGAATTGAAGCGAAAAAGTGAAACACAAATCAATTGGGCAGCGCCTGTCCACCCTAGTTCTCGTGCTGTTGAAATGGGGAAAGATCCATCTAATATTGATGCAGTGACGCATGAAAAATTACCATTTCCAAAATTTTATCCGCAAGATGAAGAGAAAAAGGATTCTAATTGTAAAATCGATGAGAATGTAAAAGAAGATGAATCACGTAGAATCGCATTTAATAGAGCGCTTCGAATCAATGGATTTAGGCGCTTAGAAGCTCTTGAAATTGTACAAGAATATGAATCAGGAATGAGAGCTCCTTCTTCTATGAAAAATAATGCATACCCCGGCTCAGTAATCACCCAAAAAACTCAGCGTGGAGCGATGCCTTCTATAAAGAGTCTTGAGCCAAGAGCTGATCCCCATTCACCTTCCATATTAATGGCCACTTGTTGCTCTGGCAAATCAATTTCATCTTCTAGCAGTGCGCAACCCACTGCTGTCACTATCTCATCCAATAAATCTACCACCCCTCATTCTTCATCGTCCTCTGTAACATTGGAAGAATCAGGCATTGGTATCACATGCGCCTCTATGTCACCGTTAGATGGTCGGAGGATTGCCGCGGGCTGTGAAGATGCAGCTGTTCGAATTTTTGCACTTGATGGAGCATCTTCATCAAACTCGAATAAGGAATCCATGGATACTTCTATCACGCCGGGTTTTGATGTTAGTGATTCAGAGATGCTCTTGATTGGACATAAAAATGGCAGTCCAGTTTTTGATTTATGTTGGAATCGAGATGGTCGCAATCTTTTATCTGCTGGTGGTGACGGTACTATACGTTTGTGGGACACAATGGCTGTTGGACCCTATGGGAAATTATCAAATGTACGAGTAATGAAAAAAGGCATGACACAAAGCAGCAAAGCAAAGATCACTCCTTCCAAAATAAGTAATCCAAACGTCATAGAACCTGTTGAAAGTGGAGGTCCTCCTAGTACAAACATTTCTGGGAGCAAATCCGAATCCTTGGTACAAGCTCACGGAGCAGCTTTGACTGTATACAGTGGACATACTGTCAACACTCCAGTGTGGTCCTGTGAATTTGCTCCCTCCGGATACTATTTTGCTTCGACTGGTGCTGATTGTACTGGGCGTATTTGGACCACAGATTGTCCACAACCTGTGCGAATTCTGGCTGGACATTATTCAAGCGTGAATTGTGTAACTTGGCATCCTAATTGCAACTATGTACTGACTGGTTCAGATGATAAAACAGTGCGTATGTGGGATATACAGTCAGGTAAATGCGTTAGGGTCCTAGCTGGCTCATATTCGAGTCTAAATGTCGTGAAGGTGTCCCCAAGTGGACGATATGCAGCTGCTGCTGATATAAGAGGTATTATTGGTTTATGGGATTTGGATAGTGGGAGAAAAGTGAATGAATTTCAGGGGCACAATGGTGAGATTCATTCTTTGAGTTACAGTGCTTGTGGGTCAGCACTAGCATCGGGAGGAGATGATTGCACTGTAAAAATTTGGGACGCACGAGGGGCCGGAGTGAATACAACAGTTCCAGAGGTTGCCAAAGCGTTTGACTATAACGGAGTATACGGCGAAGTTAATAGGAGCACTGAAGTATTTGAACCTCCTGGAACCCGAAAGCCAGTGAATACATTCTTGACGAAGCAGACAATGATTTTGGACTTGCATTATACCAAAAGAAATTTATTAATGGGTGTCGGAAAATATGTTAACCAAGTTGGCAGTCTTTGAGAAGTAAAACAAAAAAAGTACATGACTTTTTTGGAGATTCTTTGTTTGCAAAGTAAACTTATTCATCTAAAATTAAATATTATTTTACTCGTTATCACTGGCTACTGATCCAAAAATGGAATTAATCAAATCATTGGCAAGTAAATTCTTATCGTCCAAATCTTTACGTGCTTCGTTGAATTCATTGACTGGAAACCTTTTCTCCAGGAACTGTTTCAAAGTAAGCAACTCTTCCGCACTATTCGGCATCTCTTGCTTTGCCCAGTGCGATGTTGCATCTACAGGTTTACCAACTCTTCTCAATAAATCGCAGTAGCGTCCTTTAAATGCACCTGTAATTGAATTACGTTGATTTGGCTCATCAGAGGGTAAGTACATTATAATTCCTACCCAACAGTGCAATCCTTGAGGAGGTCCGTGTGCAGGGGACATTTTAGAAGATGATGAAGCTGACCACCTTTGCTCAATTGGTGAATGGGCGGCAATTTTTTCCTCTTCAATTCCTTTTAATAAGTTTTCCATGAATTCCATGTCATTGTTGTTATTATTTTCATATGTTCCTGTTGGAAAGCAAACTTCCCATACCCACTGTTGTCCCCCACAATCAAATTGAAGCAGTTGATCGCTGGGCTTTATCTGATATCCTTGACTACTTTTCCAAAAGTTTGCTTCTGCAGCATTACATACTTTTACGTGTTCCATATCCAAAGGGTGAATTGCTAGAAGTGCATCACGAAGCTCGCCGAATCCCATTTCAGCGATTGCTTCATTTGTATACGTTTCTCCGTTGTAGCTAGGATCACTTGTTAATTCGAGAAGTAAATCTGTAAATGGTTTAAGCTGTTCTGTTTGCAATGTAAATTTTTCCTCTTTAGATAATGGATTTTCTGAGGTGATTTTTTCTACTATTTCTTTCATGCTTTCTTCCGGGTCGTTTGTTACGACAACCACAGCATCTTGATAGGGAATCCACATGTATCGAATATGCTTGTGTTTTTTCAGTAAAGTTTGAATCTGTGCCTTTGCTTCTTCTCGAGTCAATACGTATGTATGCTCCACAAGATTATGAGCTGGTATACATTCCATCGTGATCTCAGATACTACACCAAGGCAACCTAATCCGACTTTTGCCAAGGGAAATAATGAATCATCATTTTTTATAGTAATGGTTTTTTTCGTTGGAGTTATGAGCTTGATTTGAGTTACATATTCATCTACTGGTGCGATTAAGGCTCCAGTACCATGTGCACCAACTTGTATGAATCCTCCCATCTGCTGTTCTGCGATACTTGCTAAATTGGGTAGAGTCATGTCATAAGGCCTAAGCGCTTCAATTACCTGACTCACTCGAGCACCAGCTTGTACAGTTACAGTCATATTTTCTTTATCTACAGTTTTCACTTCGTCTAAATATGCAAGACTGATCATCCCAGAAGAATTAAAGCCTATCGCATTTGGACTTAATGCAGATCCAAGAGGCCGAATAGGGGTTCCAGATTCGTAACATTTCTGAATAATCGACTCTAGCTCTTCAATACTTTCAGGTTGGTGATAGTTCCTATTAATTACTTCAATTTTATGAGTTCCTGACCAATTCAAAAGTTCCGTTGTTTCATCAGCGTCATTTTCTTCTTCGTTGTTTTCTTTCGTCAAAGTCAAAGGTTCAAAAGTAACAGGTGCAGATAAAGCCTCATTAGAAACGATCTCATTATTTTTCTTCACGAAAGCCAAAGCAGAACCTGTAAGCATCAAAGCAGCACTCAAAACTCTGGAAATATGATTTTTGTTTGCATGAAAGTTGTCTCCGCAATTTGTATCATTTCGCAAAGTCGAAAATGCTGCTAGTTTATGATTCGATCCATGATTTGATGAAATCCTTTTTCCATTATTCGCCAAAGATCTACTACAGTAAGGAGATGAAAGAATTTTCCTTTGGAATATTTGACGCGTTGCCATTTTGGATACTGAATTGAGTAGTAAATGATGTAAGAATGAATCTAAAGAATGGGGAGAGTTGTCGTTTTCTCTCTAGAGATATATAAGATTGGTAGCTTTTGTTGAAATGAGTTATGTAAGCGAAATAAAAATACGTCAGATAAAGTGTAGGTGTACAAAATAATTCGCTGACTTGAGGATACATTCTTGAGTAGAGTATGTAGACTCACATAAAGACAACTTGATTTCTAATGATCAGCAGTATCTATCTACTGTACGAAGATTAAATGGCCGTTTGTCCTAAATTTCGTCCTATATTATTTCAGTGTGCAACAATTAATTACCTGTTCGTGCGTAATATTTTATACTATGTACCATGTTTGCTACGTTTTCTACTTAACGGAACAATCATCGTCCAGTACGTTGGACTATAAAAAGTGTACGATACGATCACCAGCAATTTACCTGACATAATGACAAAGGAAAAGACGACATTGTTCTTTTTTATGACACCGTGACGAAAAAATGAAAAAAACAAACACTTTTATTTGCAGAAGAAACAAAATCAAAACCAATAAAGAATTCATACAAAATGCTTCTTATTTTTAATTCTTTTTTTTTCGTTACAAGGATTCTATGGTCGAAGTTCACCGATCATCAAAACATAACGACTGTAATGAAATACATGTATTAGAAATTAATGATTAGCCTGGAACATTCAATAAAAATAGGATCTGTCAAGAAAAATCCATTTGAAAATATTGTCATGGTAGACGCAGAGAATTCCTTGCTAAAGAGCCTTTTATTGCTTCACTTTTGTCCATGTGTTGTTATCTATGCAGAGAAATGTAGGGACCAACATGTTGATCATTTATCCAAATATTACTTTCACGGGTTGCTATCCTCGTCATTGCATTGTGTTGTTATTTCCATCCTCCAAATACCAATATGTAAAAATTAACCACAATCATTGGAAGAACTACAAATACGATCAATATTCTTCTAATCATCAAGATTTTGGGTGTTTGCTCCGTTTTCGAATTGATACTCAACAGTAAAGCATCTACATTCAATACGAGCCCCTCTGAAGATGCTGCGGGTATAGTTATTTCTTCGTTCGTTGCTATATCGTCCAAATGTAGATTGTTCGTTTGTGATTCTATATCAGATATGGAATGGTTCGATGTCTCAAACACATGACCTTCGGTATTTTCGTCATCACTTATGGATACGATCGGTGTTGAAGCATTCAATTTTTCGTCAGATTGACCCTCATATTCCTCTCCCAGATTTTGCTCCGGGACATCTCTATTTCCTATTTCCGTATCCATAGCTTCGATGCAGCTTTCAACATCAGGCTCGATCGGAATAATAATTACATGCGACGAACTGTGATTTGATTCCAACTTTGATATGTCTTCATGAATGGATGTCATATTTTTGAGCTTTTATATTGCCGAACTTAGATGTAGAGACAGAGTTTTTCTCTAAAATCAATCTTGCGTTTGTGGAGAGTTATTTTTCAAAATTGTATGATGATAATGAGAAAAGTTCAGAATGTTTTGCAAAACAATGATGTTTGACTATGCAATTAGTTACATACGAATAAATTAATTAAAAAAGTAATGTAAGTAAAATACTTTTGCGAAAACGTTACTGAATTGGAACTATTCCGATGACTCTTCTGTAACGAGTTTAACCCCGCCCAAAAATGATACAGCTTCTCATCATTTGTTTTATTTATCTATTGGCAACATAAAACGAATTCTTCAGCTGACATCGTATTCCAAACGTCTCGTCATGATTAAGCTGAGATTCAGTACGAATAAGGTCCTAAATAAGAAACCAACTATAGGCACTTCTATGGAGATTATTGCTTAATTAATTCTTTCTATTTTTCAAGTGTTCGTCGAAAATGTGTTTACACTGGACTTCAACATTGACCGTCAAACATTTTTAACCTGCTGTCATAAGTTCGGTAACAACATAAAGGATTGAGTGGTGACATCTCTTTTGGTTAATTCTTGAACGACGTTTATTGATAATTCTTATTTGAATTACTTTTGCGTGTTCTCAATTCGATAAAAGCGTGTCAAATTGCAACAGGGGTCAATATGCAAGATATTGGAGCACATCAAACGTATTATTATTTAAGATTTCAGTCATAAAAGTTACACTAATTTTGTAGAAATCAAATCGATGACACGCAATTTTATCTTCTATATGATTTGCTTTGGAGTTCCGATAATTTTTGAGTTCTCATCATCAAATCTTGACACCCTTTTGATATTGATGGTGATGGCGTTTCATAGATAACCTTATTATCCATTAACCAATTACATATTCAAATTACCTTGTAGGGTCTTTCAGTTTTCAACAATTTTTCGCTACGAGATTGAGGTCATACATGGGAGACTGTAAGTTTGTTTGAAGTAGGTACACATTTCATTCATTACTATGTGAAGCTTCAATAAGAAAAAATGACAAGACAAATCTTTGGCAAATGATATATTATGATATTATATTTGCGAACCCGATGGTTTTTACCATTAAAAAATTATATTTTGAAGCTGTGACATTGATTATAAGTTGAACCAAGCAACAAACACATGGATTGTTTCTGTGATTGGATTAGATTTTGTGAGATAATGAAGTTCTCATACAGTATTTCTTTATTGTGTCTGAAGCAGCTAGACTGCAATTTCTTTCAAACAGATGTGATCAGAAATCCACTCATCTAAGTATAACATGGATTGTTGCCGTGATTGGATTAGATTTTGTGAGATAATGGAGTTCTCATACGGTACTACTTTATTTTGTCTGAAGCAATTAGACTGCAATTTCTCTCAAACTGATGTGATCAGAAATCCTCTCATCTAAGTGTACGACATGAATAAATTTTGATTTGAAGAAAACGGAACTTCACAGAATTATCATCAAATATCATTTACTTATCATTTCATATTGATAAATTCAATATTATTTATGCTTCGGGTCTTATCTTATTTGAAAGAGTTACCAATACCGTATCTCCGTTGTTTATTGATGGAAAACATTACCATTGTGCTATATAGAGAAACAAGAACATACAATTCAATAGCAGCGCTTGCCTTTGACTATTATCATTAGCATCAAGATGTGCTTGCACAAGCAGCTGGATCTTTGCACTCTCGTTGCATCTCTCCATACAAAATTGTCAAATTAATTCTTCTATTTTTGTAGCCCTTCTTGAAATTGAATTTGTCTGTATGGTGGAACAACGCTGAGTCAAAAATTACGGCTCGGTTCATTTTATACGGTACCGTGACATTTGCATAACTAGTTGGTTTCAAAATGTCCTCTTCTACACGCTCCGTGTCCATATTGTAAGCATCAAAATCCCAATCGGAAGGGGGTTTTGTAGTGTAAATTACTAACCCCCCTGATTCTGGATCCAAATTAGCTTCATCAGGTGTAAGCCAAATATTCACGTTGACAGCAGCTTGGTCGGCATGGGTGTTTATTCCTGTATAATCTGAATCGTATTTGTATGCCCATAGGTATTTTAAATCATGCCCTGTCATAATATCTGGCAAAGCTTTGTGTAGTTCAAACGCTAAAGCTAGCAAAATTTTTTGATGTAATCCATCATCGATGTAAGCTCCTACATATCCCCCAAATTTCTCTGGCATTTTAGTTTGATACCAGACGGTGTTTTCCAATAATAGAGTTTGAATAGTGGAAAGTGTGGAAGTTGAAAGTAAGTTATCCACAACTAGTACTCCAGGTTGATCTGATTCAAACCATTGTTTTTGGATTTCCTTCTTTTTTAGTTGAAATTCTTTGCTAAAAATTCTTCGTGGGGAGTATTCATACTCAGGATTATGAAACGCTTTATTGTAAATGCTTTGTATTTCCAATGTATTATAATCATATTCACGAAATCCATATAATCCACCAGTCTTTTGCAGCTGATCTAATGGTGGAATCATTTCTAAAAGTTTACGTAGTGTCGGAATGACAACATTTCTGTAATATTTTTTGAAGTCTTCAGTTGCAGTTATTGAATGATAAGCAATATACTCTGCTTGTTCTAGGTCTAATTTTACTTTGTATTCAGTGGTGTAAGTGTTTCCTCCACCTTTCGAAACGACAGCCTGGGGCAACTCATGTTTGACATCCTCAGCGTTCGGATTGCGTTCCGATCGGAAAAAGACATTTGAGAGCGCCCAATACAGACCTTCTAGGTCATATGTGCTTGAGAAGAATGCAATGTCACTGCTATCGAGAATTGGTGGAAGATCATGCAATGGATCATTTTCTGCCTTTCCATGTTGCAATTTCACATGAAACAGCAGAAGGAGCAAAATTGGGACTCTAAGTTTGATCTTTGCTTGATCAAAGTTCTGAAATCGCCAAAACATAAAGATTTCCTTTAATAATATCTGCCAAAAATGATATTGAATAAAGAGAGGAACAAAGTTGAAGGAGTACCAAAAGTTTGGGATCTTATTCCGATGAAAGGTTTGATGTGATAAGCCCTACTAAAAAGGCTTATAATCAAAAAATATAAAAATGCATAAAATTATGATATTATCTCGTCATCAAAAAACATACACGAAAATTGATAAAGATAAATAACAGCCAATTATATTTTGCCTCATTTGGCAGTAATGTTGCTTTTCATCGTTTCCCAGTGATGAACAATTTGAATCATAGAAAGCTTCAATAAAGACTCTAATTTAACTAAGAAATCATGACAACGCCATTAAATGCACCCACAATAGCAAAGATATTCCGCACAATAGCTCAATCTCGTTACTCCACCAAACGATTCCAACCATCCACAAGTATTCCATCATACACCCTACAAGATATATTGAGAACTACTTTGACTTCCCCATCAGGCTTTAATCTGCAACCTACGAACGTTATACTTGTGGATTCCCAAAAAATTAAAAAAAATCTATCTCAGAATGCCATGTTAGGTATGGGCAACATGTATCGTGCTGTGGATGCTTCTACATTAGCAGTATTTTTATCTGACTTCGAACCTCAAAAACGAATATCCAAAATAGTTGAATTGGAGCAATTATCAAATTCTCGTGTTCCAGGTTATATGGCAACCTTGAGTGTTGCATCATCCTTTCTATTGGGAGAAGGATCAGCTGCCACCTTTTTCAAACAAGTCGCTACAAACGCAATGTCACCATTAAAACCAATGCCAACGATTGATCCTGTAGAATGTTGGAGTTATAAAAATACAAGTTTAGTGGCGCAAACATATGTCTTAGCTGCAACAAGCCATGGATTGGCAACTTGTATTATGGAGGGATTTGATGCAAGACGTGTTAAAGAAATTTTAGATATTCCGGATCGATATGGTGTCCCTATGATAATTGCCACTGGATATGAATATGTAGGAGAAGGAACAGAAAACGAATTGAAAAGGAGTCCTAGATTGGATTTTGAAGATGTTTTCTTTCGAAACACTTTTGGGGAACCATTCAAAGAGGATCATCTTCATGAAGACAATGCAACTCAATCTCAGTTGAATGGTGATGATAATACATCAGAGAACACAGCTCAAAGTTTCAAATCAATGTAATCAATGTACTTGAATATTTTTTCAATAGATAAAGTATTTATAATGAATTCTTTTGAGTTAGAAAATGTACCTGATCATGCGGCATTCTCATCCTTTCTTTATTCATGCTGAAGGAAAGCTTTTGAAGTATAAAAAGACAGCTTCCTTCCAAACAAAACAAATTCATAGTTTGCGATGTCACATGCAACCATAATAGATGAATCAAATTTAAATATCGATATGGCGTATTTAACAGTGGAAATGATTTTTGAAATCAAATTCTACTCATTCACATCCCAAGTTAAAATTATCAATGAGAAATCAATAAATGGTTCTTGAGCAAGAAGAAAAGAACAACAAAAATGTAATCTTGAGGTGGTAAAAGTAAACTTAACATGTGGAATTCTGCTGCCATCTGCCGGACAATATAACGAGATTGTCCGACATACTGTTCCTACTGAAAATTCAGTATGGAGAAATATGTAGAAATGCACGTATATTTTCTCTGTGACTCACACTTTGATACCGCTTCATTTAGTACGGAACCGTAGCCCTTCATAAATAAACTTACGTTTGGTTTGTTTTCCAGCCTCAACTTCGTTTTTCACACTGTGTTCCCATCGCAATATATATATTTAAAGAGTGAATCTTAAGATCTGAGACTTCTTTCACTTCACAGGACCCTCGAATCCAAGTATATCCATTTTTGGCATCCTTTGTGCCGTAATAAAGATATCTTAAAGTTTCTAAGAAATCCTGCGACTCCTGCAGAATCCCCAGAAATTAACTAATCTTAAAACCAACAATGATGATCCGAAAGCTCACAAGGAGCTTTCCCTTTATATTGGCGACGTTCACAACGCATATCGCCGTCTCACATGCGTTCACTTATCCTCATACATTCAGTGGGTCTTCTTCAGGCTTCCAATTGAAACATGTTCGTTCCCACCGTTATGCACAGGATACACAAATGAATGAAGCAGAGACAAGCACCGACATGAAAGCTACAACGAATGCAAAAGTTTTATCTGAAGCACAAATGTTGAAAATGCAAGCTCAAAAAGCCCGTTTAGAAGCAGATAAAGCAGAAGCTACTTTGGCCCTTGAAAAAATTTCTTTACTTGAAAAACAGCTTCGTGATGTTATTTCAAACAATGAGAAAAGAGATGAAATTAAGCAACAAATTGAGAAAATCGCTAGAAATATGGATCCCTCATTTGTTCCACAATTCGCATCATTATCCAACAAATCATCCCCTAATACAGCTGTACCTACAGCCACATCAACCCAAGCAATGACGTCTACCACTCAATCACTCAATTTAACACCAACTGAATTGTATGAAGCACATATGGCATTTTTGAAACTACCGTTACAAGTGCAACGAGCATTAGCAAAAGCGATGGATATTGATGTCCCTAGGGAAGTCATTTCTCGTGAGCTATCAGAAGAAATTTTACAGAAACTTAATCAGCAACAAAAAAACCTTTTGAAAGATCCGAAAAAGCTCCAAGATGCATACAAACAAATTATGGACAGACCGCAATTTAGCTCCCCATCATTCATTACATTAGATACCTCCAATCTTTCTACTAAAGATGAAATCTCAGATGATGATTTAGAAAAAGAAATTCAATCGATATTTGGTGATATGGGTTTTGATTTGAATGAAGATCCCGAATCCAGGCAACTTCGAAGATTTATGGAATCAGGTTTTCCTAGAACTACTCGTAAAGATGGCGCAGCTCCCACGCAAGATGACGTAGACTACTTCTTCAACGTTATCCTAGATGCAAAGAATGTTTTCAACCCCACCAGCAAACCTGAACGTATCCCCGGAGGATTCATCATTAGAGGTCAAAGTAAATTGAAAGATGAAGCTGATGTCGTGGAAGCTATTGATAATGCATTTATTAGATCAGACCTGGCTGAAAACTATAACTTCTTCTATGTTCGAGACCCTACCCCAGAGGCACTTGAAGATATGGAGGATTTTTTTGGGAAGCCTGTCCTCCTTCTCATGGGAAAGGATATGGCTCCTGAGACTAACAGACTCATCCTCACTTTTACTTCATCCTTATCATTGTTACTCATATTTTTGTTTGCGCTTGGATCATTTGCTTCCAACGAAGTTATTGTGAATAGGTTGCAGGAAGCAAACGCTGTTGGAGATTATGATCTCGAATGGTTTAATGGGGTTTTTGCTCCCTTGCTTTTTCCTATCATAGGCATATTAGGTGTACATGAAGCGGCGCACCTTTTTGTTGCGAAAACAAACAACGTAAGTTTTATAAATGGTAACTATCTTTCATTGAATTTGTACCACTAACAAGAATATATCGCAACTTTTTAAATGTCGATGAGTAGTTTAAAGTGGCAGCTCCAACAATTCTACCAGCAGTTACTCTTCCAACTTTCGGTTGCAATACTGCAATAAAAACATCTCCTCCAAATATAAAAACTATGTTTGACTTTGCGTTGTCTGGACCAGTTGCTGGTATTGTCGCATCCTTTGCTCTTTTGTTGGTTGGACTTCAAATGACAACAGGCACAACAGATTCTTCTGTTTATTCATATTTTCCAGCGATACCTATTCAGATCTTACAATTTAGTCGTCTCGGAGGATCTATTGTAGACGCATCTTTGGGGGGTGTTCTGACATCCTCGCTTACATCGGATGTTCCTACTATACAACTTCATCCTTTTGCTATTGCAGGATATACTGGACTAGTCACAAATGCTTTGAATCTTTTGCCACTTGGGAGTGAGTGAAATTTTAAGTATATATGTGTTTTTATTTTATTTTCACGCTTATAGCTTTTTTGCGGTTTCCTATATATCATTATTAACAGATTCGGATGGCGGAAGAATCTCTCAGGCCATATTTGGAAGAAATGGTCATTCTGTCATACAAGGAATGATTTATTTGGCAATATTTGGATCAAGTTTCTTTGGTTTCGATCAGTCAAATATTTTATTGGCGTATGGTCTTTTCTGTCTTTTTGGTCAATCCGAGTTAGAAATTCCTTGTCGCGATGAAATTGTTCCGGTTCCGCTTCCTCGTGTTTTTATTGCCCTTGGTGCATGGACTTTTGTAGGTTTAACTTTGTTACCATTGGTTTAGAGAATGGAAATATGTGATATGGTTTGCACGTATCCAAGAATAAACGATTCTTCCTCTTAACTTACAAGTTTAACTCATACAGGAATCTCGAACGGAACATTTTTACAGTAGATATATTAAGACGACGTTATGACCACAGAAATTCAAAGTGTTTTTCTTTCAAACAGGATACAACTCTATCATGAGGCTTAGCCCTGAAATAAATTTATTATTCTTTATTACTTGACCGGCTTCATTGTACATCTAAATCTTTTGCAATTGTACTATTTCAGGGTTTAATGGGTGAAATAATTATCAGAGTATAATCCATTTACAGTTATCTACTGTAGTCTTAGACCGTACTTTTTGGCTGCTGCAAAGCTGATTACTAGCAATGTTTAGGCAGTAAATGCTTCTTTGGAAATGATTGCACCTACAATACAAATCAGAAGGCATGGTTGCGGAGGTAGCGGTAATAGTGGCGAATAACCTGATAGAGTCAATATGCTATTGACTGGAGCACTGAGGACGGAGTAAGTCTGAGGAACAAACTGAAAGCACAACTTTAAACTAGAAGT
>Ga0209092_10001820_pt1 | contig 20246 bp, 12 predicted proteins | sample FraStrMetagenome_FD_187446 | JGI IMG/M metagenome (GOLD analysis project Ga0209092, IMG submission 187446) | Marine eukaryotic phytoplankton communities from Arctic Ocean - Fram Strait ARC3M Metagenome (SPAdes) (version 2) | ecosystem: Environmental > Aquatic > Marine > Oceanic | place: Fram...
AATTGGGAGAATCCAATTAAGAGCTCTCCTGCTGCCTATCGTTTCATTAGATTAATATCCCACAAAAATAAATAAGTATGGCACAAAGTAAACGAAAAAAAGCTTCGTCGACCTCTACAACATCTAGCACGGCCAAACGTTCACGAAAGAGACCATCAACAGCCACCACAAAAAACGCTGTAACAAAACAAAATCCAACAAATGGCAACACCATTCTTCCACGAAAGAAACCAGAAGGCCCTATATCAATGCCTATCGTCATATTAGATAGTGGTGGATGGACAGTAAAACACGGTACAGTCATTCCTAAGATCAAATCTAAGAAGGATACGGAAGATAATACTACAGTTCCTCCAACAACAACAAATAATGATGACACTCCACAAACAAACGAGACTTCAGCACAAGTCACCTATACTGAAACACCAAATCTCACAGCGAAACTTAGGCATCAATTAGCTGTTCTTGTAGGAGATGAGATATATTCAGTTAAAAATAAGGCACAACTAGAATTCAAACATCCTCTCGAACGAGGATATTGCACTGATTTAGAATGTCAACTAAAAGTATGGAAACGAGTACTCCAAAAGGAACATGAAAAACGGTTTCCAGATCCTTCTAGTACACCATCCAATCCACAACCAATGGGAAGATTTACGAAAAAGCTCACTAAAAAGAAAACACTTCCAACCATGCCTACATTTACAGAATCCAATCCTCATTGTGCGTTTTTACTAACGCAGCCTTTTACACCGACGGCCTTGTCAGATAGGATTGATGAAATATTATTTATGAATTTAGGCTTTCAAAGCGTATCAAAGAGATTAATTCAATGCATGTCGGCACATAATTATTTGAAAACAACTAAGGATACTACTTCGTGTTGTCTTGTTGTGGATTCAGGTTTCTCATTAACTCATATTGTTCCAACTTTGGATACAAAAGCTGTGGTAAGTATTTTTTAGTTGGAATATATATTCAATATCTGTTCATAACTCAAATCTCATTTATATTCTTGAACTTTCTACAAAAAATAGGAAAATGCCATTCGAAGAATAAATATCGGAGGAAAACTAATCACTAACTTATATAAAGAGGCTATATCCTATCGCCAATGGAATATGATGGACGAGTTGTTCATTATGAACGAAGTCAAAGAAAAAACCAGTTTTGTATCCAATGATTTCCAACATGATTTAGGTCATCATGCAAGAATGAAAAGACCTGGATATCGTTGGTATGATCGAGAATTTGTCTTACCTGATTTTGTTAATACATTTTCAGGAAATGTTCGTCTACCTCCACCACTAAGAAAACAACAAATGATCAAGGATAAGGAAAGGTTACAAAAATTGGAAGAAAGTTTAAAGGAAAAAATGGATGAGCAGGATTCATCTATGGGAAAGAAGGAAAAGGAAGAAACAGGAAAAGACATGAAGGAGGAAAAAATTATTGACGATGATGATGAAAATGGAGAAGATTCAGATCATGAGAGCGATGAACAACAAAAAGAGCAATTGAGACTTTTGAAACTTCAAGAACAAAGACGTAGAGAATTGGAGCAACAGGAGCAGCAAGTCCTTTCACTCTCTGTAGAACGCTTTACAATACCGGAGGTACTATTTCATCCTTCTGATATAGGTTTAGATCAAGTTGGAATTGTTGCAGGGATTGTCCAAGCGATATCTGCTTGTGATCCTACATTGCATGCAGCTATGTATCAAAATATAATTTTGACGGGTGGGAGTGTGAAATTGTCTGGATTTCGGGAACGCTTGGAAAAGGAATTAAGGGCAGCCACTCCAGATCAATACGATGTAAATATAACTTTACCAGAGGATCCTATTGGATATCCTTGGGAGGGAGCTAGTGACTTTGTACAAACTAATGGTTTTTTGGAAAAGTCATGCTTGGACAAATATTCATGGGAAGAATCTAGAACGGCAAGGAAAGGAAAAGACGATTTTTTTCTGTGGACTAAAGTACACGAAGGCAAAGAAATAGAGAAAGACAACTACATTGTTGTTTAAAAACTAATCTAATTATTGCTATAAATTACAAAAAATAGCCCACTCTCATTATTGCTTCTACATTATTTCTAAAATCGCTTACTTTTCTGTAATCGCCATCGCAGAAGTTCTCTTGTTGATCCATCATCTTCTTCTCATATAAAAAATTGTAATGCATCAGCAGACAAGTAATCTGAGAATGCTACCAGTCCTAAATTGTCTTCTACATTGCCTTGACTTAATTTAGAACGCTCTTCTTCCACGAAAATCGAAAAATGACTCTAGGTATGGAAGTTTAGAATTTATTCTCATCTAAGATATCGGGTTAGTCAAAAAGGGTCCGTCTCAATACGACGTCACCTCGTAACATAAATACATACCACAACAAGATACATAAGATATTGAATAAGAATGACAATCAAAGTGAATAATTTATTTATGTTAATGTTGAACTCAAAAGTGAATCCTAAATAAGCATGGATCGACATGCTATTTATTAATTTATGACTAACTAAATGAGGGTTTACGACTGAAAAAGTTGTCAAGAATCTCTAAGATAAAAGTAAATTTAATCGAGCAATGTACATATATACGATACGGTATTGTATAATACGAAATACGAACCGTTGCGAAGAAAATTGCAGAGCACGAGTCAGGCAAGTAACCAAATTCTTTGATCGGAGAATTTCGAAGATTAGCTACAATTGAACATAATTTCATTGAAGTGTCAAGAACAAAGAAACGATGAGCTCACCCAAAATGTGCCACTATGAGGGGGAAGTGTATACCACCGTCCCTGTGAATATGGATGTAGACGTAGAGAAGGATCTACATGAACTGCCTGGAGGAACGCATGTGCTTCCTCAACAGCATGTCACGTTTATTCGTCAACGCAAACATAATGTATTTTACCGCATCTTGCTCAAGGTCTTAATCATCTTTGGGTTGTTGAAGATTATGATGCACACTCACTATCGTATGAGTGGATGTCCTCACCATGGTATGAAGATGGAGATGGAGTTGCAACAAGGACAGGAACAGGGTTGGCGTGCACATGCTCATGAACACATGCATGACCACATGCATGGATTTGATCATCACCATGATCATGATCACCATGACCACGACCACGACCACCATGATCATTTTGATCATGACCACAACCATGGAGATCTCGATTGGCATCATCATGAAAAAGATGGTCATGCGTTCTGGCATCATCATGAGCATGGCCAAGAAGCACATATTCATGCATCTATCTCTGATTCCGACTCGGATTCCGATTCAAGTGACTCTTCTGATTCATCTGGTTCTAAAGATGACCCCCTCCCACCTCCTGCACCTGATGAAAAACCTCACAGCCATTCTCATGATCACCCTGGGCATCATCATGGTCATCATGGCCACTCCCACTCCCATGATCACCCCGACCATCATCACGGGCATGGTGGACATTCTCACGATCATTCTGATCACCCCCACCCTCATGATCATTCTCATGAAAACCCTGGACATTCTCACGACCATCCCCACCCTCATGATCATTCCCATGATCATCCAGAACCTCCTAAACCCCACCCTGATGATGGAAACCCCATGGATGGGATCATCTTGGAAGCTCTTGTACAACAAGAAATCGCTCCGTCTGAGGATCGCAACTAACTTTCATCATCTTTCAATCTACATTAAAAAGTTGAGAGTCTCTCCATGAAAAAACGAACGTTTTGGGATAGAATCAAAAGTCAAGCCAATGTGATTCAAAACTTTGTATTTTCTTTCATTTGTTTTTCTAGATTAAATTTCACTGTAAAAAAAACAATATAAAATTATGATAATTCCTTCTACTCTTTAACTTAGTTTCCTTTTGTGAATATTTCAAACATCTTTACAATGGTAAACTTTGTCAATCGAAGTACCTTTTCTATGCAAAAAAATCGTGAGATCATTTCTAGTTTTTCAACTGATCATGTTCTGACTACCTGTTGTAAGGACAAAGCAATCACTCCTATACGAAAGAATTCGTCAACAATAAGAAATGAAGAAAGTCAATATCTAGGGTTTTTTTCAATCAAAACGTTGAATATTTCTCTAATTTTCATCGAGCTCAAAGGAAAAGAAGTAGTCACTTTTCTCAACAACTTTTCAATTTTCATTACCCTTTTATGTGCAGATAAATTTTTCTGATTCTTGAACCAAAATATATGCATCATAATAGAACTTCTAAAAGAATAATATTCATAAAAGAATCATGAAATTATTTGTACAAAAGTCACATGAAGATAGCAAAAAGACATTATCGTATAGTAGGGTTGCAATATACTGCTGTAGTCAAGGATTTTTATTAGCCTCTTGCACAAAGCAATCATTCATTAATCAATCTCTGCTGACATCATGATGTATGAAGATGTGTCTTATGAATTAGGTTTAGATTACCTCTAACCCTAATCTGGATAAAAAGAATATCGATAGCATCCTTGGACATAGAAGTCTCCGTTCATAATAAAATCCGATTTAATTTTAACGGTTTAATACTTAGATATCGTTTCGAAATCAAGGTGAAATATAAAGTCATCCTAAATAAATAATTTATATCAAGTTACACACATTAAAAATGGGCAAAATCAGCATGTGAAAGTTGCTTTTTTTTATGAAGCAATTTGGTTAAATGACTATTTTTTTCTCTACAACGATGAAAAGAAACATTTTTTCCACAATACGTAAATCAAAATTCACCTAGAGATTTAATATATGAATAAAATTGTATTTTTGAAAACGACAAAAATTACATCCCAAACAAATATTTCTAAATAAATAATCAAACAGATTAATTAACATACTTTATATTGTTCATACAAAATCTATTTATTTAGGTACACATCATGTGTACAGTACAAATTAAGATCATAAATCTTGTTTGAATCGGGAAACCTTTAAATAATCAATTCTTAAGCAACATTCACCAACGTCGATTAATCTCTCAAACCAATTTAAATTTTTTGAAAAGTTAGGCTCAACAACTAAGGATAAGAAAATTTATCACATTCAGTAGTCTAAAAAACAGATCGGACTGCTTTCACCAACAGACTGAACAGAGTTAAGAAGGATAAGTCGTTATCAAAGCTTTCCTTAGATTACCTTAATGAAATCAAAAATGAATATCCTACGATCACTGTTCCTCTCCTTCTTATTAGTTTCTGCCAATGCTGTCACGGAGGAGGAGAATGTTATGAAAAATGTTCTCGTAAGTTCAACAGTTTGAACGTCTTGAGTGTAAACTTTGATCAGTTTGTTTGTTTCTTATCGCTGCACTTTTACATTTCATATTGCAGAATTCGGAAGGAATTGATAACGAATCTATACAGAATGTGGAAAGAATATTAAAGGAAAATAATATTGATATGAAATCATTGAACGTCGAGAAATTGAAAGAGATGCAAATGGTTTCCTTAGATGGAGGTAATCATGTTGAACGTGAGCTACAAGTGGTATCTTTCATCATAGCTGCCGTCGTGTACTTCTTCCTCTTTGGTACCATTGATTTCCCTGTAGCCCCATCTGCGGCTCCATCTATAACTCTCGAGCCAACAACATTTACTCCAGCACCAACACCTTTGACACCTAAACCAACAGTTGCACCATCAATCATTAGGAATATTATTAAAGGCATTCAGCAACTCTTTACACTATTCGATAACTTTCTTGTAGGTGTGCTAAGTCCATTCCCTACCGATCAACCAAGTATTGCCCCATCCATTTCACTCGCACCCTCTTTGTCACCGAAACCATCTAATTCACCCTCTCTTGCTCCATCTTTGAGCCCTTCTAATAAACCATCTTAACTCTACATTTTTAAAACTACAAAATTTTATCGAGGAACATGCAGCGAGATCTAAGTATTCATCCTCTTCTATATTATGTATGTGCTTGAAATGGAATGAGTTAAAAAATAGAGATAAAGATATTGCTTTACTTAATAAATTTATGAATTTCATATTTATTATCTACATATCTCGCATCTGCTCATGAAACAAAATCTCTCATCGTGAAAGCTAAGTAATGATATTTTGTTGGAGATACAAGTCGACTCTGGACATTTGAAAGGCCACGCACAGTGTGTGCTTTTGGAATAGTACATTATTCTATGGAAAGAAGGAAAGACGAGAGACAATATTGAATAAATCACATTTGGATGTCGTCACATATCCTTTGATTTCAAATTGGCGTTGGGGATTGGATCATATCATGAGTTGAATTACGTTCCTGACTCGACACGTCCAAGATGAAAATTAAAAATATTAGGCACCAAACGTGAAATTTGACGTACTTTTTATAAAATTAAAAGAGGTTAAAAGTTTGGTGAGCTCCAAAAGCGTACAATAGATAAAGAGCAAAGGCTGCTCCAAGCAACTGATTGATGAGAAAAATGATTCGTATTGCCAACAGTTCTGATCACAAATTGGTACAATGTTTCAATCAAAGAAATCAAATCGTAGTAACAAGTTGTTTCTCTACAGCAGCGACCATCCGATCACCGCGACTGAAATTTCGTTTTTATTCCAACTCAAAATCAGGGCTTCCAAAATCCAGATATTCCACAAACACCAATTCTCTCAGACAGCTTGATATTTTAAAACGTCAAACCTTCGCAACATTTGCATCACAGTCACTCCACTCGCATCTTCTTCTCGAAACACTTTTTACAGGAAGAATCATTCCTCAAAATGACAATCAAAGTGAGGATCAAATAGTCCCAGCAAATAATATTGTGGCGTGCAGTCCTGACAAAAATGATACTATAGTGAAACGAGTTCTTAGTAGATTGAAAAAAACATCACGATTTCTTTACAATATGTTCTTACTGCTTTTTCGGGGAGCACAAATAGGTTTTCAATTATCTCCAATGCTTATTTTATCACCGTTAGCTATCCTTGAATCTCGCTTGTTGATATCAGGCCAGGAGGGAAAACTGACAAAAGATGATAATTGGGTAGAAGGTGTGACATGGAAATATTTCCTACAAACCCTTCATAGCCTTGGCCCAGCTTTTGTCAAACTAGCTCAATGGGCTGCAACACGAAGAGATTTGTTTCCTGCTTATTATTGTGATCATTTAAGCCTTCTACATGATCGAGCACCTCCACATTCATGGGAGAGTACACATAGGACTCTTTTGTCTTCATTTGGACCCGATTACTCGCAAAAGTTACGTATCAATGCATCTAGTGAAATTATAGGAAGTGGTGCAGCTGCCCAAGTATACAAAGCCTATCTAAAGGGATATGGACTTGTTGCTGTGAAAGTATTACATCCCAATATATCAGAACGTGTTCATAGAGATTGGGTATTAATGAATACAGCAGCAACATTTTTGGATTCAATTCTTCCCAGCGATTTAGGAATGTGTTTGAGTTTACCGAGAGCTGTAGAAACCTTTGGGAATGCTTTGAATAAACAGGTAGATCTCACCATTGAGGCAGAAAATTTGCATCAGTTTCGAAGAAACTTTGGTTTGTTACCAAGACAAAATTCATCTTTGAGCACAGATAGAGATCAATCCAAAAATAGTGTATCTTCTAATTCCTCTGAAATACATCAGAAGGTAGATTTCCCATGTCCAATACCGGAATGGACCACACCAAACGTTCTAGTAGAAAATCTTATATCCAATTCCGAGCCCATATCGCATTACCTCACTGATCCATCCGAAGATGGAAAGCAACTTCGGAAAAAACTTACTGATCCTTTTCTGAGAGCCTTTATGAAAATGGTTTTTGTGGATAATTTTATCCATTGTGATTTGCACCCTGGAAATGTCTTAATTCAAACATCTACATCCAAATGTGATCGTAATTTGGAGGAAACAAATCATTCGATTGTTTTTTTAGATGCTGGAATTTCCACAGCCTTATCTAAAAATGATTTACAAAACTTAAAAGACTTATTTCAAGCTGTTGTGTTTAATAATGGTGAAGAAGTTGGACGACTAATGGTGGAACGAGCACGATATGAACGCTGTTCTCAAATTCCTGGAGGTATTGATTCCTTTTCTAAGGGTATGGCGGAATTAGTGCAAGAATTTCATGATGCCAAGGGAGGTGTGGAGGAATTCTCAGGGGATGGTTCTACTAAAAAAAGTAAAAAATTATCATTGGGATTAGTACATGTTGGATCTTTGCTCAAACGGGTATTAGATTTATGTCGTACGCACGGTGTGGAGATTGATCCTGCTATGTCAAGTGTGGTTGTAAGCATTCTTATCTTGGAAGGCTTAGGAAGATCACTAGATCCAGAGGCAGATTTGATTGAGTATGCAATTCCTTTTCTCATGGGTTATGGTAAATTGTGATTTAAAAAATTGATTGCAATGTAATGTCAAATATTGAATACTGTAGTGAAATAAATCCATACTCTTTCAACTTATATATGATTTTAGAGGTTTCTTTTTAAAACTATGATCTACCTCTGCCCCTTTGTCTCCAAGCATTGTACCTTGCAACTGCAGAAGATTGTGCAATTCTTTCTGAAAATAATACACATGCTAAAATAATCAAGGTTTGTAGTAGGCCACAAATATAGATGACCAAATGATGTAAATTTAATGGCTCTCTCGTAGTGCAGGGTATTATTAAATCCAATGGAATGAAAGCATCATCGAAACAATCCGGAAAGATGATTTGAATCGCCCAATCCAATAAATAACATATACGAAAGACTAGAACGAGGTATATGTAAATATGAATATTGTTGGGTCCTGATTGTTGGTTATCAAACACGGAATCTGAAACATGTGACACTGCCACAGGTTCCTCATCGGTATTAGTATCGAGCAAAATGGGTAAGGTTTCTGATTTGAACATGGTGGAGAGTTGAGGTACTAAAGCTATAATTTCGAGATAGAAGGAGAAGGTAAACAGGAACTCAATAGCAGAGGGACGGAATGGGGTGCTTTCATATAAGACTGTCGCAAGGGTCACAGAAAGAAATGGAAAAAATATTGTGATGTAGGAAGTTATGACACCGTCATTTTGATTCGTTCGAGCTTTGCCATCTTTGTACAACCCTAATAGAGTGTGGAAAGTGAAAGATAGAAGAAAAAGTTTTCTCATACTTTGCCAACTCAAATAAGTATAGTTCACAAAAATTTCCAAATATCGGCACAAAAAGACTGTGAAATAGAGTTCCTGAGTCTCGATGCAAACCCCATTTGTTGATTTTTGCATCTGGACACGATACCAAAGAAAAAGAACGGACAGTATCCGAGCAATGTCACCCAGAAGAATCATCATTGCGAATAAAGTTGGTAAATCTGAAATGATCTTTATAGAAGAGGGTTTGGAAAGATTTCTAATAAATGAGAAAATCCTTATTCAACAGCAGGTAACTGTCTTTTTTAAACACCTTGTTGAGATTAATGATGTCTCTGTCCGCATTCGTGACTTGTAAAAACAAAAACACAAAAATATTTTCAATCGTGATAAGAACACAAACTACAGTTGATAACCATTTTATTGAAAAAACTTCAAAATTGATTTTGTTAAGGCCCGTTCTTGTGGTAAACGAATTACGGTTAATCTCTACAGAATTCCTACGAGAATGATGAATTACGCGTAATGTTTGCCAAAAGTAATGTTTGGCGTAATGAGCTCTCATAGCCTGTTATGGCCTAAATCGACAATAATTGGCAAATTGACCAAACGTATAACCGGATCTCTTCTTAGCTTGTATGCAATGAAAGCCAACTAAATGGCACAAAGAGTGTTCGCGACCGTCATCTCAACAACTGTTAACTTTTTTCGTCGCCATTGCTATACTCTCTCGCCGCAGAGTGTGCAAAGGCTCGGACACTATCGCTTACGTAACTCAATATTACCTAATCTATACAATAATTTTCTTCCGAATCAAATTATGGATCCACCAACATCAAGTCTAGTTGAGCATGCAAAACTCACAAAATCAGACGTTTCAAACAGGCTTGAAGAAAATTCTAATAGAAACGAGTCAAGATGGCATAGAAGGGGCCCAGAAAACGATTATAATACGAGAAAGGGAGGTAGGGGCGATGTTTCAAATTATAGGGGAAGAGGGTGGGGTAGAAGTAGAGGTAGAGGAAGCAACATGCACAATAAAGCAGGTCATGATAGAAGTTCATTACAAAGAAGAAACATAAGCGCAAATTCCAATGCTTACAAAAAAAAAGATGAAGGCAGAGGAAAATGGAAGAAACCTTCTAATCTGAAAGGGCTTGGAATTCTTTATCCAGACTTTCAATCAATGTGCAAAGAATGTAAAGCTGCAAGATATAGAGTCTATGCACCAGGGAGCAATCATCCTCAAATAAAAAAGCTTCCAGACAAGCTTCAAAAATATAAATCACCAAATAATTCGATTGACAATTCTACATCACACGCGAAAGAAGATTCCCAACAAGAAATGGTTCATTTATTCAATATTGCAAAAACATCTTTTCTAGTCATTCCCAATATAAAATCTCTACATGTTTTTGCTTTCTCAATTTTTGAGGAAAATACTTCTATTGTACAAGCAATGAAGCAATATCGCCAAAATCCTTTATCATATGAAACCAAATTACGAAATCATATATTTCCATCAACTGATGATGTGAATGGGTGCAATACAAGTAACGATACATGCTGGTTCAACGTAATATGTGCTTACTGCATGCTCCATTTGGAACCCAATGGCTTTTCCTGTATTCGCACAAACCAATCATCCTTGTTCAAACTACATCGCATACGAAACCAATCCCATAGAATATCCTCGCAATTGATCCATGAAGGAAAGTCTCTCCATACCGATCATGCTGAATACACATGTATTCTATCATTGTCACTCTTAATGAAATTTAAAAAGGAACTTCAAAATAATTATTTGCAAAGCAAAAAAAAAGCTAATATAGACACCGACATGCTTCAAAAAGTCGCACATGAGATGACTCACCAGGATATACCAATAACTTTGTCCAAAAATGATGATTTGATATCAAATCCTGATCATCTTCAAATGGGACATCATTTAAAATCTATGCTAAAAATATATTCTAAGGAGCCTCAAAATACGAAGGATCCAATCTATTTATTTGTGATTGTTGAGTTCGACGATCATAAATTTACTCTAGATTTACCTGGAGGAAAACGACATTTAGGTGAATCTTCTTGGGAAGGAGCGAAACGAGAGACGATGGAAGAATCATCACTGATGATTGATGAATCATGGATTGTCGGAAAAACAGAGAGGAACGAAATGAACGGTTTTGAAAACCTTTATTATATACTTGAGCCTCCGGATTTAGAGTCTATGGATTCTTTGGATGAAGGTAAAGATAATTTTTTGCGTTCAAACGAATGCTCTACCGACAATAATTCTACTCGACTTGATCAAAAGGGAAAGCTAGATGAAGAACTTCCTATAATTAAAATGTCAAACTTATCCCTCAACAATAACGTTCAACCATAAATCATAACGAAATTTTATCATCGAACAATTTTCAAAGTATATTATACAAAAATTATAAACTATTGAATTAGTTAATAGATTTACCTTCGGCTCCTACCAGATCTAGACTTGCTCTTACTCTTGCTAGATCCAAATGATGCAGCAGGTGCAGGGGCTCCAAATAAACCTGCAGATGGAGCACCAGCTATCAAACCTGCCGGACCAGGAGCGGGAGCACCAAACGCACTGGTCGTAGAAGCTGTGGTGGGAGCAGGTGCAGAACCAAAGAGACCTCCTGCTGCTGGAGCTGGTGCAGGAGCTGTTGATCCAAAGATGCCACCTGCTGCTGGAGCTGGTGTCGTTGAACCAAAAAGACCTCCTGCTGCTGGGGCTGGGGCTGAAGTTGTTGATCCAAATAAACCTCCGGCAGCTGTGGCTGGAGCTGGTGTAGATCCAAAAAGACTCCCGGTCGCTGGAGCAGGTGCTGGTGTTGATCCGAAAAGTCCACCTGATGCTGGAACTGGTGTAGATCCAAAAAGACCTCCTGTCGTTGGAGCAGGTGCAGGAGTAGCACCGAAAAGGCTTGAAGTACCGGATGTAGTAGTAGAGCCAAATAAGCCACTAGAAATTGCTGGTGCAGGTGCTGTTGGAACAATACCGGGAGCAGGGGCAGCCGGAGCGGATGCAGCAGCTACAGCCGCAACTTTTGCTTGGACCATTTCCCTAAGTTTCCGCTCTTCTTCAGCCTCTTTGATATCCGCTGCAAGAAATGGATCCGCATATGCATTCTTTGAATAGTATGATAATTTCGATTGATGCATGTGAAGAAATCTTGCCTTTTTAGCTTCTAAGCGATCATGAATATTAGCGAAGCCTCCAGCTATACGAATGAATGCATCATGTTGACTACGAACAATTTGCGCAATTTCTTGAACAGATTCCAACCCTTTTGTAGAAGAGGAAGATTTTGAGGCGTTTGCGACAACTAATTGATCTTTCAGTGTATGTATGTTATGTTGTAGTTGTGACAACGTTTGTTGAAAGAATTGTAATTGCTCCCATATATATGGACTGGGCATTTTTTCAACTCGATCAACATCTGCTGCTTGCAAATCTAGCATCCGGGCAACTTTTTGTTCCAAATTAGTTTGTTGTGTATTTGTGATTGTACTTCCGTTGGCTACAATGGCGGAACTGTTTGTACCTTCTTTTTTTTCTTCCGAGTTTGCATTCAGAGAATTACTATATGGCCTCCTAAATGTTGTTGCAACATTTCGTCGCACTGCTAAGTTTTCGAGTGGCCATTGTAGATGCATAATTACGTTTCCAGTAGCTCTTTTTGCAATATTTTCTATATTTTGAGCGGTTCCAATAGATTCTTCAATTTGACTTGATAATGTTTGTATTTGTGACTGTAATTTATTTATTTGCATAGGGAGTGGTGTCACATTGTGATCAACACCTCCATGATTGTTGAATCCTGATAATGAAGTTGGTCCAGCAGCGGCATCCGCTGGAGATGAATAAGGACGAGTATTAGTTGAATCTTTCGACTGTTTTGGTAAAGTTAAAAGAGCAGGCGCCATGGTCTTAATATTTTGCATTGTTCTACGATGCTTCATCATATTTTCGTGAATGGCATCAATCACTTTTCGATAATTTTGGGGCAAATCCTTATACATTGTATTTCCAGATAAAACCTGTGGCTGTTGTTGTTGCTGTGGTTGCATCGCAGCTCCGAATCCAGCTGTAGGGGCTGGAGTTGAAGCAAATGAGAAAGCAGAAGTTGCTGGCGTAGCTGCTGCAGATGTAGTGCTTGATCCAAAGAGACTTCCTGCAGCTGGAGCAGGGGTTGGGGTGACAGTGCCTCCAAAGGAAAAGCCTGTAGAAGCCGGAGCCGGAGCCGGCGCTGGAGTCGCACCAAAAGAAAATCCAGTAGAAGCCGGTGCAGGGGCTGGTGCTGAGGTAGGAGTGGCCCCAAATGAAAAGCCAGCTGAAGCAGGAGCTGGAGCTGGAGCAGCTGCTGGAGTTGCTGTGGCCCCAAATGAAAATCCACCAGCTGCTGGTGCGGGAGCTGGTGTAGATCCAAAACTGAAAGCCATATCTTCTTGAATTCAGCCGTTTCAATAAATGATCGTTGCGAAATGAGACCAGTATTCTACGTCTAATTTAAAACCAATACGGTACTGTCGTAATAAAAAAACAAAAATAAAAAAATAAAAAAACAAAAAAATCGTAGAAAGTCTTTCAGAAACAAATTTTCAAGAATTGAGTGTTAAAAAAACATCCTGAACAAAAACTTTATCAAGTAAAATCCACAATGCTTGCTCGTGTGAAACGAGTTTGATAATAGCATATTTGTGTTTCCTCTTGCTGTCATAGTTGAATGAGAAAGCTGAGAAAAAGTGCACAATATTGCACAATATTGCACAATTTTGCGTTCGAATATCAGCAGAATAATGGTATTTAAAATAAGAGCCAAAAATCCTGAATGAGAAAGTACAAAACTAATTTAATAACTTAGCTGTGACAATGCTTGTTCCTGACTACAATTTCTATCTATGTGTTGGACTCAGTATTGGTAAAGAAATATGTAACAATGTCAAAAAGATATTGTATCTTTGCTTACTCTGAAGTAATGCTTCTTTGTCAAATATTCGGACTAACTTTTATAGTTCGGGATTGGTAAAAGAATCGACGGTGCTAAAAATATATGATACTATTGCTTACTCTCTTTTGAAGTGGGTGCAGTCCATGATTCTTAATTCTTCCGCCTTATTTTGTCCGTTTACGTCGGTGTTTTGATACCACAGTTAACTGCAGCTGATTGCTTTTATGTGTCTGAGATATATCACAGTTATGGAGCTAGTTAGTTAGTTAGTGTCTATGATATTTTGTTAAAGAGGGTTCACCCCATGTGCTAAGACATATACGGGAGAGCTGCCCCCTAATTGAAACTAAAAAAACATTTATACATACGTCCGAAGACGTCGACCTTTAGCACGGCGATAGATGGGTATTTCAGTGAATTCCCCGCCCATGAACTGACAGGCTATTTTGAAAGTACAATTTAAGAAGATGATGGAAAATTAGAAAGATGTATCCACAAAGCGTCCAACACGAATTCGTAATCAAAGTGTGAATAGTATGACCCCTCAGATTCCGGAATATATAGAACGTAAGAAGCATTTTCGTTCAAAACAGACCTGCTCGTCCCATTAAAAGATTTGATTGAGTGAATACTGCATGTGTTGGTGAGGAGAATAAATCACCAGGCGCAAATGGAAAAGAAAAAACCTGTTCGTCCCAGGAAAAAGAATCCAAGAAGATCAACGTCTGTTGGAAACTAGATTTGATTATGCTTCCGTAAGAAAAAGAAAATGTAGTGTGTGGGTGCATGCGCAATCGGAATAGAAAAAACCTGTTCATCCAAGGAAAAAGATTCGCTGCGCGTTTGGAATAGAAAAAACCTGTTCGTCCCAGGAAAAAAATTGATTGAGAAGGTATACGAGTTCGCGAGTTCGGAATAATGTTGTAAAGTTCCAGGAAAAAGATTCCAAGAAGATCAACGTTTGTTGAAAGCTAGATTTGATTGCGCTTCCATAAGAAGAAGAAAATATAATGTGTGGATGCATGCGCAATCGAATAGAAAAAACCTGTTCATCCAAGGAAAAAGATTCGCTGCGCGGTTGGAATAGAAAAAACCTGTTCGTCCCAGGAAAAATTAGAATATTCAGGTATATGAGTTCGGGAGAATGTCGTAAAGGTTTGTGGGATAAGTAAAGTAACGTCTATTGGAAAAGATGTTTGAGTGTGTGTCAGGATAAATATTTGTTTGGAAAGTTATATGAAGTGATTGAGAGAGCGTGGTGTTGTAATCAATTCGAAAAAATGGAGCTAGTATGTACATAGTGCATACGTGGAAAAATTGAAGACGTATAATAGTGATAGATTGATAATGCTTATAATTTATGTTATGCTTACATTCAAACAGTTTATCATGACCCACTTGACTTTTTAACCTTTTGATCTTCGAAGGAAGAGAAATAGTTAAAAAGAAAGACCTAATTTTTCGAAAGGAGGCAATAATAACCGAAATAATTAATAGATTAGGTTAAATGCGCAATTTTAGATTGTCTTTTGAATTCACACGCCTGTTTGCTTGAGAAGCAATAAAAATATATCGAGCCACAACATGTAAGTTGTGAGCTGCTTGAACGTTGGAAAACTATAAGCTTCCACCACCTGAAACATCATCGTGAAGAACCAACACTCGATGCAGGATGGTTAGCCCTTTTAATGACCAAATGTTATCCATTTACCGCACATTTGCGGTGGGGCAAAGCAAAACCGAAAATCAATCTGATCAATTGATTAATACACTTTGTTGGAAGTGTACAGACAGTGCAGAAATCTGCCGAATGATTCTCATTCTAAAGATTACTTAGACGGATAATGCACTGAGCAGCTTACACTGCTCATCAATTTGATGAACAGCTGCTAAAACACTAATTGAATTCAAGGAAGAAAAGACAATACATCTAATTTTGTGATTTTTGCATGTAAATACTTTCGTTTATTTACGCAACTGACTTCCTCAGTTAAGAGAAGGGATAAGCCCAAATTGTCCCAAAATTAGTATACAAGAGAACCCTGAAAAGCGTTCTTAGCCATATTTGAATCGTCACTTTTCATTCTTTTAACTTTTGAAAAATGGCAGCCCGACAAGCAAGAAACACCTTCCTCCGTTACCTTCGTGATGAAGCCAAGGCCGGAGACTTGAATAAAGCCGAGAAGATTGAAACCTCTGGTGTAACCGATCTCGACTCCTTTGCTGACTTTGCTGAGGAAGATGTGGTAACTCTTTGTGCAACTCTACGAAGACCTGGAGGAACTATTACTGTCGACGATCAGGAACGACCTGATAGGGGAGTCGCCATCTCTACGATGTGCGTAATCCGTTTGAAGATGTGCTCCTATGCTGCGAACTATTACAACATAGTTCAGCGTCCAATCGATTACGAATCGATGGCATGGAGGCGCATCAAACACTTCAAGGATTTAAAAACGATTATTAAAAATCATACAAACCCTGAAGACCTCTATGAAGGCCATTGAGCTCATTGAAGAGCACCTGCGAGGCGTCCTTGGTGTAGTGAAAGTTCCTCTGGCATATGTCATCAGGAAAGAACCAGATGTACCAGTGACCATTGCCACCAATCCTCTCCGAGCTAATTGGCCATATGGAGCTGCTTTCGACAGTTTCTATGACGAAATGATCGCATGTGCCGATCACTCTGGTGCATCCTATTCTGAGGATAATGCTTCCGTCCTGAACATTCTGGTTCATGTGTTAAAGGGCACATCGTTCGAAGATTCGATTCAACCCTTTAAGAGAAACCGCGATGGTAGAGGAGCATTTCTTGCCCTCACAGAGCACAATCTTGGTTCCAATCGATGGGAAACCGTACTTGAAAAAGCCGACCATCTTGTCTCAAGTATGGTTTGGAATGGAAGATCTAATCGTTACCCCCTCAAGCTTCACCTTGCGAAGCACAGGGAGGCACAAAACGACATGATCCGGGCATCACACCATATTGCATACGAGGTACCAAACGAAGGTACTCGTGTTCGCAAATTGCTTCATAGCTTGCAGTGTTCCGATCCTCGTATCATTTCTGCAAAGACTGCTATCCTTGCAGACGAAAATGGAAAGAAGAATGATTTTGAGGCAGCTTCTAATTTTCTGCTCATCGCCGCCCCACCTACTCGCCATGAACCTGACTCGAGGAGGGTTTCCGGTGTCAGAAACAATGGAGAATTTCATGAAACTCCCAATAAAGGAGAGACTGGTGTTGAACTCCGTTTTCATACCCCATCTGAGTACTATAAACTCAATGGTGGACAGAAAGCTGAGCTCTACAAATGGAGATCGGAACAAAAGATGAAAAAGACCTCCCATAATCGTTCTGGGACTGCTCAACCCCCTGGTGAAGGTAAAAGCAGATCCGCCTTAAAAAGAAGAAAGATTTCAGCTATGCAGACCGAAATGGAATCCCTCAAGCAAATCGTTGCTGAGTTGACTTCTTCTAATGACAATGTCAATAAAGAAGAAAAGAAAGAAGATGGAAATAAAAATCGTATTTTATTCAAACCATCTGGAATTTTAAAGAAATGATCATCAATCCCTTCACCTAACACTGAGGGGAGAAATGCAAACATCATTTCAGTCGTGCGTACAAATTGTGAGAAGAATGTTTCAAATATCCATTTTGATCCAATTTTACGTTCTGCTAGTACTGTCCGTACCTTGTTTGGTCCAGCCGTGCATAAGGAAAGTACTCAAATGATTAGTTCAGCAGTGTCAGGTAAAGATTCTTGGTCCAGAACAGAGTTAGACAGTCATGCAGACTCTCCTGTTGTTGGAACAAATGCTAGAATCATTAAATATATGAACAGAGAAGTGACGGTATCTGGTTTTTCAGATACGCTTGGCAACATTTCAAAAGTCCCAGTTGTTCAGGCTGCTGTCATTTACGACTGTGAATATAGCGGTAAATCATATGTTATATACATTAATAACGCTCTATTTATCAAATCTATGACTAATAACCTCATTCCACCTTTTCTCATGAGATTAAATGGATTGGATGTGAATGAATGTCCAAAAATAATGGTCAAACATCCAGATGAAAGTCATCATTCGATATACTTTCCTGATGTTGATCTGCGAATTCCACTGCAATTGGACAAGACAACATCCTTCATTCAAACCAGAATGCCGACGGATGAGGATATTAGTGGCGAAATAGAAAGATTAGACCTGACTCCAGATACTGAAGAATGGGATCCACATGATGAATCATATGGAGACCAGGAAAGAGCTATGCTTGATTTTCATGGCAATATCGTCCCAAAAAGGAGAAAACAAATGATTTTTGATGATAACTTTCACGAAACATCACACCATTCTGAAATCTCTGCTGTTCTGTGCAGTGTTTCTTCTACTCTAGATCACAATGAATTGTATTTATCCATGCAAGAGTATTTTGGAGTCAGTGCCATGTCATCATCGAGTAGAGCCTACCACAGCGATGTCGACGATATAATGAGAGTATTTCGATGCAGCAGAGACGTCGCCAAACGCACCCTTGACGTAACAACTCAACGATGCGCGAGGACATCCCTATATCCAACTCTATCCCGCCGATTTAATACGAACGATAGAATGCTAAGATACAACCGTATCAGTTGTGATATGTTCATGGACACATACTTCTCACAAGTGACATCCATTAGAGGTTATAAATGTGCACAAATGTTCACATCAGATTTTAATTTCATCTATATTGCAAATTTGAAAAAGAGAGCTGACTTACCACAAGCTTTAAAACACATGTTTAAAAGTGTTAGTGTTCCAACGGCAATTGTAGCAGATGGAGCTAAAGAACAGGTATCAGGAGACTCTCTTCGACTATGCCAATATGCATCCTGTACTGTAAAGGAGCTTGAGAAAGAGACACTCTGGTCAAACAGGGCAGAGCTCCATATAGGACTAGCTAAGGCTGGAATGCTTCGTGAATTAAAGCGTTCTAACTGTCCCATGAAATTATGGTGCTATCTAGGCGAATGGTTTACAAAAATAAATAATTGTCTTGCCCGTGACACTTACCAATTGCATAATCAAACCCCTCACTTTATAGCAACAGGAAAAGCAACTGATATATCTTCCATCTGTGAGTTCCAATGGTATGAATGGGTATATTTCAGGGACCATGCATCAAGTTTCCCATATGCTAAAGAGAGATTGGGAAGGTATCTTGGCCCAACTGAGCATGCTGGGACTATGATGTCGAAATGGATCATGAATGATAATGGAACTGTACTTCCATACCAAACACTTCGTCCATTAACACCATCTGAGATGAATAGCCCGATGGAAACTACGAAAAGAAATGCTTTTGACAAAGCAATACGACTTCGTCATGGTGATTCTATCAAAAATGTTAAGCATGATGAAGTACCCCCTTTAGATGATTTATATGAGGACGATGTAGAAAATGGAAAGGATTCAGAAATGCCTGAAGCATCCGATTTCGATGATTATGATGCGTACATTAATGCAGAAGTGCTTCTACCTAGAAATGGTGATCACATGCAATCTGCTAAAATAATTCGAAAATCGAAAGATGCTGATGGTAAGTCCATTGGAAAATATCATGACTTACCTTATCTAAACTCGCAAGTGTATGATGTGGAATTTCCAGATGGTGGAGTGGAACAATATTCTGCAAATGTTATTGCAGAAAACATCTACTCGCAAGTTGACGATGAAGGACATCGTTATCAACTCCTCGATGATATTATTGATCACAGGAGAACTGAAGAAGCTGACGTATCATCTGACATAGATAAATATAAATACAAAAGCACCAAAGGTTGGTATCTTTTAGTCAAATGGAAAGATGGTACTGAATCTTGGAAACCACTCAAAGATTTAAAAGAGTGTTATCCTGTGAATGTAGCTGTTTATGCTGAGAATAACCATTTATCTAATGATGCAGGCTTTGCATGGTGGGTTCCATTTACTCTAAAGAAACGAAATCGAATTTTAAAAGCTGTTAAATCAAGATTGGTAGACAAAATGAGTAAATATGTGCCTTATGCACGGATTAGGATTAGAGTAAACTAAACACAAAAGTGAAAGGATGATAATTATGAGCTTATTTTATTTTGAAACTAAACTAAACTAAACTATTTCATAATTTAACATACAGGACATAG
>Ga0209092_10001823_pt1 | contig 20219 bp, 11 predicted proteins | sample FraStrMetagenome_FD_187446 | JGI IMG/M metagenome (GOLD analysis project Ga0209092, IMG submission 187446) | Marine eukaryotic phytoplankton communities from Arctic Ocean - Fram Strait ARC3M Metagenome (SPAdes) (version 2) | ecosystem: Environmental > Aquatic > Marine > Oceanic | place: Fram...
TCATCCATATGCATTGAGTAGCATCCAACAGCTGCCTGCCATCTGTGAATGGCAGCTCTGTTGGACATATGGAATAAGAGACCAGCTGTCATCTGTCTGGCCCACAAGTGTCAGCTGCCCTCGTCGTGGAAACCATGTGGTTTCTAATATGTGTTCACTATGTCCTGTATGTTAAATTATGAAATAGTTTAGTTTAGTTTAGTATCAAAATAAAATAAGCTCATAATTATCATCCTTTCAACTTTTGTATTAGTTTATCTAATCCATTATCCGTGCATAAGGCACGTGAGCTGTTCTCTCTTGGAACACGTCTCACTTTGATATGTAACTTTACGACTTGTACTAATGTTCTCTGACATTATTTGAGTACGTCGAACTCTGATTGGGAGGGATACATTTGGGTCTTACCCTTCAACATGGATCTTGATCAGATCATATATTATTTTCATTTATTTAATAATATATATGATGCGTAAATAATGATTTAATGCATTTATTCATTATATTTTTGTACACGTATTGCTGTGTATGACAATATGACACCTTGTGTCGTCTTTGTTCGTCCTTATTGCTCGCTCAATTGTTCCTACGTGTTCTTTGGCCGCGACTGTGTTTAAGATGGACGGTCTGACTTCTTCTCTAACGCATTCGAATTCATTATCTGCGTTAATTCGTTTAATTTCAATGTTTCTCGTTTTATAAATATTAACGATCTGATTTATCCCTTTTAAATGTCACTATTATTTGCTTTTCTTTTATGAACTGATTTTAAAAAACGGAATTGATAACTGTTGTCTATTGCTATTAACATAGCAATGTTTTGTACGATCATATAGTCCACTGAAATGACTATTTTGGTGTGACGATTTTTGATAATTTGAGGAATATGAACAATTTCTTCAGTATGGCCTATTATTATGTAAATACTTTTTTTTGTTTCATCCAATGTTTATTATGGGTAGAAAGTATTTTATTTAGTTAAATTTTTTTATTAAAATTTAATATTATTCCTGTCCCTATACATTTTTTTTGTCTATTATTGTGTCCCATACCATGTTATTTGTGGGTAAAGAATGGCATGCTATACATAATAATATTTTTTTGTGATATTTTTTTCATTCATTCTTATAAATATGTTTTATTTTTTATATATTATGCATATTTATGTATATACTTATTCTATTGTGAATGCATATAATTGTATAGTATTAAAATGAATTATTTGTTTATTCACAAAAATAATTTATATACAAATCCAAATTCATCTATAATCATCAAATTTTTTTTTTCAACCAATTTTAGTTTCTTAAATTCCTTAATTTTGTTTTCTTTTTTTACAAATTATATCCAACTGCTCCAAATTTATACAACAAACATAAAAAAATACATGGCTGTTCTTTGCATGAATATCGATTAATAAATATATTTATGTTTTTGCTCATCACATGAATATGTATTGTTTTGTATTATAAAATAATATATTTGTTAAATATGTATGGCATTCAAATCAATATTTATCACGATCGATGGGTTTGGGTCGTTTTCTGATTGATTTTCCTTTTAGAAAAGACAGATCTGGACCATATATGGTCATTACATTATCGATGTCGTCGAGAGTTATCGGTGAATTTCTAAAATAATTTTTGCTTACCAAATAGCGAAAAAAATCATTTCCTGGCATGTTGATGTGACGATATAGTTTTCTTGCTTTATTTGCTCGTTCAATTTCTCTTTTTGTAAAATTAGCTTTGTGTTCTTCAACTGAACTAAAAAACGATAAATAATTAATAACTTTTAGTTTTAAGAGGATTTCCAGTTAGGACATATAGTCCATTTTTGACCTCCTTGAACTTAATCACTTTGTTATGTTCAACATGGAAGTAGATGGCACTCTCATAGGCTGTGTCGATTGTGATACGAAATTTGCGTGCAACTTCTGCAAATGATAGGATATTCAAACGTGATGCGGGATTGAACCAAACGTCAAAAAAACCCGCCCTACTCGTGTCGAATCTTGGTAACCTCCATTCGTGTATACACGTTGGATGAACGGGCTGGCTCGGATGTTTTGTAGTAACGCTTTGTTATTGAATACAGAAATATTCGATCATGTATCTAGGAGAATACTTTGCGTACAATTTGCGTGTAAACTTTCGTTTCCCATAAACGCTACCATCATGTGTTGGAAAGACACTTTTGGTGCATTGTTTCCTTCATCGTCGGTAAGTTCAGGTTCCGACTCAATTCCGTCGGTGTTCGTTTCATCATCGTTGTTTCGAAAATGCTGCTCGCCATTGTTTGCTGTGGGGCAGTTTGATGCATAATGCCCCCACTTGCTACATTTGTAACACTTAACTTTCGGATTTGTGTTGCCATCTGCTCCTGCTACAGCTTTCTCTCCCTCTGGCTTTTGATAAAACGACTGGTGCCCAGTAATGGTCGAGTTTCTGTTTTTATTCTGGCGTGCCGGCTCTCGATCTTGATTTCCTCTGTTTTCGTTGGGTGTTTTGGTTGCTTTTTTCTTTGTACTGGAGCTGTGGTTTGCGTAGGCTTCTTCCAATTTTTTTGTATAGAGGTCTTGATTCATCAGGAAGGCATCACGTAACATGTCTAGGATTGGTGAACAAACTTTGATATTTGCTCTGCGAATGCAACAAATTGCTAGCTTTTTGTTTCTTATATCCTTTTTAATGATGTCCTCCGTTCTTGTTACTCACTGCGTTTTCGAATCCTTCTCCTTTTCATGTTTGATCAACAATCCATCTTCGAACATGGTGACTCCATAATGATCAAGTATTTCCACGTACGTTTTGAAACGCTTTAGGTGAGCTGCGTTAGTTTCCTCTGGAGCTTGACGGTAAGCAAAAAATTGTCTTTGCACTTCGTCTATTGAATCGTAAACTTTATTCTCGATTTCGTGACAGTTTTTTTTGATTTCTTTGAGAAGTTCGATGACATCCGCTTCGTCTTCAATCGTGTCGAAGGTGGTAAGTTCTTGAAGTTGATTTCGTAACAAATCGCTCGTCTGACCCCACACTACATTGTAGAGTGCCCTTAACGTTCCTTGAAGTCTTTCGACTTTCTTATCATACTTCTTCATCCTTTCCTTGTAGATGTCTGCATCGATAGAGTCGATGGGTACGACGGTAATGGTTCCGTCCTCGTTTTTCAGTTTCGATGGCTCGGGCTTGATAGGTTCTTTGATGATTGGCTTTCTCAGTTTTCGGAGGAGCGGGTCCAGATGTGCGATATCTTCGGAGAACTTTGTCGAGGCGTAGATCTTTAACGCTTCCAAAGTATCGTCGAACTGATCCTTCTTTTTTCTTTCGGTTGCTAGCTGAAAGACATTACCATTCATATCCACCACTTTGCCTTTGAAGGTGTTCGATGTGGATCCCTTGTTGCTACTATAACAGAACTTTCGCCTGTACCTGTTCCTGTTGTTTGAACTGTTGTTGCTGCCTGACGCGCCTGGTCTGTTTGAATTTGTTGCTTGATTTCCACCTTCACTCATTCTGTGTTTGCCTTCTTAGATTTGTTGGGAATCTTCTAACAACACTACCGTTTTCTGTTCTGACTCGAATGCATCCTCCAATAGCGGCTCCAATAACTTCTCCTACTGCTTGTTGATGCTCAGATGAATTGATATTTTGAACAATATCACCTAATCTGAATCTTGAGTACGGTAATACGCGTGATCTCCTTCGATCTCTCTGTCTTCGTTCTTAATGAGCAGTTTTAGCTTCTGGTTCGGGATTATGTTGTTCCTCGTTGATCTCTGCAATCACTTGTCTCAAATTGGCTTCCACTAGATTAAATTGCTGAAGGGCTTCTGACAGTCGTTCAACGCTTCTATTATTGTTGATTCTTGTACTGTTCCTTGACATATAAAATGTAAATTAAAATAATGTTAATTCTGGAAGATAATACAATACTGTCTTCGACAATCAATCTCCGACCTTTCGCAAGCGTATCTCCTAAAAATATCAATTTATAATTTCCAATAAACTGTTTGGATTATTTTAATTTATGAGTGTATAATATCCACTCATTATACAAACATTCATAGATCTATATCTTACTCTGCAATATCTACTTCAATATATACTTCATTCATGTATTTAATGATAATACATTACCTTTTCTGCCTGTGTCAGCATACGAACCTAATCCTCTCAATATCTTAGTTTCATTGGTTCCGGGATTGACGGTATTTCTCTTTTTCAATACGTTATTTTTATTATCCACAACAGTATGTATGTGTGTGTGTGTCTGTGTCTGTGTTGTTTACAGAGGACCATGGCTTTGCAACTGCGGCAGTACCCATGAACGTCTCTTTCAGGTTATCAACACACTGTCTCCTTCCGTACAAATAGCTTTTCAGCTCTACAATTCCTTTCAACCATCTCACCTTATTCGAGGATATCAGGAATTGTTGGGTTATAAGTACGGTTGGGTCATTGAGGCACGAGGCTTTCAATATACTCGTGGCCGAGCCCCCCGGGTCCAATAAGGAGACCCCGTCTCACATTTGCTGTGGTGCGTGACCCTATTACTCCGGCCAGAAAAATGGATGTGAAAAACTGGACTTACCTGGTTGTACGTACCTGATCTTATATTTTGCTTTCCTTTATTGTATCTTGACAGCTGGCAGGATTTTATTTAGAGACGGCTAGTTTCAATCGTAAAAGTTGAGATTGGATTTTCTGAATTGGGTCCGATGGAATCTTGATGAAAATCCGCGGGAGATAGAATTTTGATGTAAGGCGTAGGAATTTGTTGATCTTGGTACGTAAAGGACCAATGAAATAAAGGTATCTTTTTAGACGGTAACTTTTGTTCGAAAGTAATTGAAAATGGCGACTTTGGTGCTCAATAGCGGTCAACTTCGTGTTCGAAAAAACAACCGCGCGGGGAAATGGGTATCTAATAATCTTCTGAAGATGCAGATAATTTTTGTTGATAGGATTCGGTGAGCGTCGACTGAAAAAAAGGGAATGGATCGTCCGTATTTCGTTGTTGAGGTGTTTTGGAATGAAAGATGGCCGAAAAGTTGTATATCGCGTGATAACTCTTGAATCGCTCTATGAAATATTTTGGAAATTCACAGTCTGTCTATCCTGAAAAAAAGGAAATCAAAGTGATATCGTCTTTGAACATTGGAGATCGGTAGCTTGAGATGTGCCGTCGATGAGATTATTTCGCCATGGAGGGGGTTGAAATTCCTTAGCGCGTAGTTGAAGCGAACACTTAAATCCGCAACAGTATGTATTGATGTACCCAGAATGTATTTGTGCGGTCTCATAGGATTAACTTTCATTGGATCCTCCATGAAAATTCTCTTACACATGTATGATTGATATGTATAGCAAGAATATGAGCTTTCTCTACTAATTAGCTTTAGAGATTTTTTAAGTACTATTCAAAGGTAACATTCACATATGTGTCGAGATTAGCTATTTAAGATATCTAAGATAGATTTAGCCAAAATAATCTCGAAAACCTTCTTGATTTAAAATATATTTTACGTTGAGCAGTCGACACACACAATCTTCAATTCGCATTAAAAATTTTAATAAATCGAAAGTCTTACTTTTAAATAGAGTTGGATACACATCTACATTTTAGAAGTATCTACCATATGAATATGGTATACATAAATAATTCAATTTTTTAATCCTATGACGCTGCTATGTGAATGCATCTCTTTATGCGTCTTTTGCATCTGCTGTATCTTTTTCTTCTTACGCAAATTCAATTTGGATAGTGCATTCTTGTTTTTTTGCAATTACCAAATCGATTAACCGCACAAAGAGTACTATACCGTACAAGTCATATCATCCCATTCATCATTTGAGCTTAGCGAAAAGGTGAAATGGGTAATTGCAGCAGCAAATCACCGCAAGGGAAGAAGAGTGTAACTTCATCGGTGGTGGTAGACAAAAAACCACCACAGGCCTCTGGTACGAAAGAGGTACATGCCATGAAACAGCGGTTCCAAAGTGTTTACTATGCAAATCAAGACTCGAGCGAGCAGAATGCTGTGGAAGAAGTAGAAAATGCAGATATGCGTCTAGTTAATATTTTCTCAAAAGGAGTCGAGGTACCTGTAGACTTCAAACCTCCATCCTTCGCAAAGACAAAAGATCAAATTAGATTAATCCGAGCTGCAGCCGCTTCAAACTTTCTTTTCGATGACTTGAGTGCAAATGCCTCTAAAACTATCATACAGGCCATGGAACCATTCGCAGCTCCAAAAGGAAAATTCATCATCAACCAAGGTGAGACTGGAGATTACTTTTATGTTCTTGAGGAAGGTACTGTTGGATTCCTCGTAGATGGCATACGTGTAGGAGATGCGCATGCAGGACAAAGTTTTGGAGAACTGGCATTGATGTACGATTGTCCACGTGCTGCTTCATGCGTTATTGAAACGAGTGCCTGTAAGCTATGGCGTGTTGATCAGACTCTTTTCAAACAAATCCTTGCGAGTCAAAAGATGCAAGAAGTTAGCAAGGATGTGAAGGTTCTCAAAACAGTGTCCATTTTGAAAGATCTTGAGCCCAGCTATTTGAAAAAAATTGCTTATGCGCTCAATAGGGTAGAATATAAGAAAGGAAGCAGGATTGTCACCAAGGGAGAGGTTGGTCATATTTTCTACATCGTTCAATCAGGTACCGTTGAGCTCACAGATATTGGACTCGGTGTAAGGAAGTATGAGGATACAACCATGGGAGTAGGGGAATTTTTTGGAGAGCGCTCGTTGCTAACTGGAGACGTTCGAGCAGCAAACGTTACTGCAAAAACCGATGTCGTTCTTATGGAAATGAGTGAACATGAATTTAAGGAATTACTAGGTCCAATTGAGGACATTATTTCTGAAATTACAAAGAAAAAATATTTGGTAGGTTTGGATTCCTTGCATTGCTCAATTAACGCTACATTTTTTCTCATTTATTTAATTTTTGTACTTATTTTTTATCTTGTTTCAAGGTTCAAGTACCAGCGATTAAAAAGGCAAACCCATCCAAAGAAGAAATCTCTCTTTTGGTCAATAGGACACATCTTAGAGGTGCAATCTTTGAAAAAGATGAAATTATTGGTATTGAAGGTGATCAAATGCCAGAACCTTGCATTTACATTATCATGAATGGGGAGGTTTCTGCTGGTAGTAAAGTACTCAAAGAAGGAGACTACTTCTGTGATGATGCCCTTCTAGAAAAACCAGCCGTCTTTTCAAGCACTTTCGTTTCCCAGGGAGATGGTGAAAATCCAACTGCCTGTGCGTACATTACCTTGAAATCTTTTATCACGATTTTTGGTGGAATTAGTCGTCTGAAGGGTATTGTTGACAGGCGCAGATTGAGTACTGGCATAGATGAACAATCATATAGGAGATTGACGGTTACCTTGAATTCTCTGGAAAAGATGAAAATCCTTGGAACCGGGACTTTTGGGAAGGTTTGGCTTGTTAGGCACAAGGAAACAGACAATGCGTGGGCAATGAAGGTGCAGAAGAAGACAGAAATTCTCAATTATAACCAAGTAGATGGTGTAATTCGCGAGAAAAATATTATGACGCAACTTACCCATCCATTCCTCATTAATATGATTTCCGCATTTCAGGACGAACATGATCTATACATGGTTTTAAATATGTATCCAGGAGGAGAACTTTTTAGCCTTTTACATAGAAAAGGAAGTAGCGGTGTCACCGAATCTTCAGCTAAATTTTATGCCGGTGTCATTCTTGAAGCTTTGGATTTTATGCATTTACGGTCTATTTTGTATAGAGATTTGAAACCAGAGAATGTTCTCATGGATGCAGATGGATACTGTGTTTTAATTGATATGGGTTTTGGTGAGCCATCTATTTCTGTTAAGTTTTCAAATACAATCCAAATATTTTTCTTACCACTTTTATTTTTTCATTTTAGCAAAAATGGTTGAGGATAAAACATATACTCTTTGTGGAACTCCGCTTTACATTGCACCGGAAGTGATTCTCAGCAGAGGTAAGACAAATGATAAAATTCTAAAAGTGGGAGCGTTTTTGTGACGAAGATTTCTAAATCCTCACATTCTTTTTCGTGGAAGGTCATGATAAAGCTGCAGACATTTGGTCTTTGGGAGTTTTGATATACGAGATGGTGTATGGATTCACACCATTTTATGATGGAAATGCTGATCAAATGGCACTCTTCAAAAGCATTGTCCAGGGACGGGTTAACTTTCCCAGCTCACGCAAATCAGCTTGTAACGACATGGTAAGTCGAATGTTGAAACGTCGTGCTCCCTTCCGTTTGGGATGTACCAAGAATGGGGCTCAGGATATTCGAACCCATGATTGGTTCCAAGGGTTCGATTTTGATGCCTTACGCAAAAAGCAAATCAAGGCCCCTTGGAAGCCTAAGATGAAATCGCCCTTTGATACTAGAAACTTTGATAATTGGAGCCACCTCGAAAAACCAGAAAAGAAGCGTGTGAGATTAAATGCATCTCAACAAGCGAAATTCAAGGAATTTTAGGCCTTTGAATTTTGGTTACTGACTACTTGTCCTAAATCTAAGATATCGTGTTCGAAACAATCTTGTTCATAATTTTCACCTTCAATTTATATTTTTGAGATGATTTCAGAGGTCATGTCTGTGCGTTTTCACGTCAAATGTTCAATGTTATCACGATGCCAATTTTAAACTGTTATCTCTTCACTTAACAATGGTACTTTTTCTTCGTGAATTTAAAGCAAATTCATAGAGCTCATAATGCCTTTTACTTGTCATTATATATGATCACTTGCACAAATATTTTTATTTCATCAAAATGTGGTTTCCCTCTAGTGAAACATGATAATTAGTTTGATCATCTTTTTCAATCAAGTTTTCTGACGTAGGTAAATCTGATACGGAAAATGTAACATCTTATATAAACTCAAAGCAAACAAAAAGATCTTGGCGCAAGCAATCAACAATATCCATCCAAATTCTGGAATACTGAGCAGCGCAATACAGTATTTAAAAACCACGGTACAGTATCTATTTTAAAAGAAAATCTTACCATAAATGCGAGCAACATCTCTTCGGATGAAATTTGCAAGAAAAATCAAATTTACCGCCATTTATCGCAAATCGTGTTATGAATAAGACATTTGTGCTATTATTTGTTTGTGTTCAGCTGACATCTGGATTCTTGTGTACAAAAATGATATTAAGCCAATCCTCACAAAAATTTCCAATAACGCCTCTTGTACATTCATCATCTTTTTGCTCACCTTTACGATTGAAGAAGTACAACACGCTACCAAAAGCTTTCAAGAATAGTTTCTTTCTTCATAAACAATATCAAGATCGAAGATTATGCGTTTTGTGTAGTCATGAAGTATCTGCATTTGGCGGGAGGAATTCTAAAAATGGAGGTGATTGCAAAATCGAAAGTTTGCAACATCAACTAAAGAGCCTCGAATATGAGATTTTCAGTCTTAATAACGCTACAAAATTCAACCTTGCTAGTCCAAAACAAGTTGCGAATGTAGTTTATGGACCTCAAGACAAACCCAATTTTCCTGGTTTAAGTGAAGAGAACATTCGATCCAGATCCACAAATAAACAATCTTTAGAAGCTCTTCTCAAATCTTCCAATTTAAACTTTTCCAGAGCAAATTCCGCCAATAATAAACATGCGATTCTTGAAAAAATAATACAATGGCGATCTTTACATGCAATCCATAAACGACAATATTCGAGTTCAGCTAAATCAACTTCCATACCAAATTCTGAAACATTGATAGAGCGAAAGACCAAAGACATTTCATCCAAAAATGATCTAATCGACCATAGTCACAACATTTTTGATTCAAATACACAATCCTTCAATCATGATATGTCCCCATTAGAAATGCATATTCACTCCTTGTTTCTCCCGGAAAATGAAGTAAATAACAATTTTTATCAAATTGATCCCTTCTGGAAACGATTCTTGATGCAAGTGGATAAACCAAGTGCAAAATCGATAATTTTTCAACTGCACTCACATTGCCCAATGGGATATAATCCAAACGCAACACCGCTAGCCCCCCAACAATCCATAACCGCATCTAGTACCAGCAACAATAGTAAAAAAGGATCATTACTGGATTATGTACGAGAACAAAAACGGCGTTTTCCAGATGCAATCATATTGACTCGAGTAGGAGAATTTTATGAAGCATTTGGCATTGATGCCATTGCCCTTATGCAATGCTGTGGATTGAATCCAATGGCTGGGAAAGGAAGAGCCGGCTGTCCATACAAAAACATACAAGCTACATTGGATGGGCTTACTTCGTGCGGTTTTCGTGTTGCTGTGATTGAAGAAGCATCAGATACTGATTCTATTAAACGAGGTGCTGGCGCATCTGGAGGATCCAAGTCACGATTGAAAAACCGGATGCTTGCGCAAATGGTAAGCTCTGCATCTCCTACATATATGTATGATTTGGTGTTACAGGATGACGGAGACATGATGACACAAAGCACTTTTGGGAACAACATTCATTCATGTCCTCGGCATCATGTTGGAGTAATTAATGCATCATCAGGGTACGCTATTGTAGAAATTTCATTAGAAGAACGATGTGTGCGTGTTTCTGAAAGATTAACGTCAGAAGCTGTTGCATGCAGATTATCAGCCTATCCACCTGCAGATCCTTTATTTTATGTCGCTGCTCCAGGTGAGGAAAAGTCAAAAACAAATCTTCCCTTTTTACCATCAAGGCATGATGCTGCTAGCGATGGACCTGGGTCGACATTACGAATACATTTGGTACCTGGTGGAGTAGATTTAATGCCAGATCCCAGGCCCGGAATATCAGATGTTGAACGAGCAAAATCTACAATACTTTCAGCATTATTAAAGCTTTCTGAAAGTAAAGAGGGTGATATAAATACGGTATCGGAAAATGATTTTGTTTTAGTTGGAAGTGAAACGGTCCACCAAGGTCAAACTTATACCAACCCTCTCTATGTAGAAACAGCAACACAATTGGGTCTCATGAACGACCCTAGTATTCCATCTTTAATAAAATCTATACTTCCGGAATCTGCGCCAATTTCGACAAAACGATTTCTAAGGCGTTGGCTCCTGACACCTTCACCACCTACTGCAACTGACGCAATGGCCTCTTTGGTGAAAGAATTAAAGGATAACAATATCCCCCTTCCTCCACTTTCTGTCCCTCCAGTTGGAAAAGTTGTATCACTGATTCGAGCGGGGCAAGCTTCAGCTCTTGTTTATCGAGAGATACTCTCCTCTTTGGATGCAGCAACTGCAATACTTGACTCATATTCTGAAGTACCTCATAAAGATAATGTGATTGATTGCGACATTGTTTCTCCATTGATGATATTGTTGAAACATGAAACTGGTCTTGCAGCTGATCCATTCTCACTCTATAAAAGATGTATACAGGCAAAGAAAATGATTGAAGATGTAGTCAATACTGAAATGAATTCTTTCAATTCTACATATTCAAATCTTGATAGTGTGTCTGATACAGGAGATTTGATTCCTAGCGCATTCTTTGAACGGAATGAATTAGTATGGAGAGGAAAAGTAAAGAGAAAGGCAGCAGAAAATGCATATACAAATGTTGAAAATGCCACAACAAAATTAGCTGTGACAGTGGCTAAGGACTTTTGGGGCGCAGAGGATTACTGCAATGAAAAATTACAAAATCCTAAGGAAGTTAAAAGCCCAATTGTACAAGACGTTTTCGACAATAAATTTGCTATTAAAGTTCTGCCAACCTGGGTCAAATCCGACGATCAAGTATCACTTCAATACTTTCACACAAGAGATAGGAATGGAAAAATTCAAAGAAATCGATACACAACAGAAAGAGTAGAAACCGCTCTATTAGATTATGTAGAAGCGTGTTCAAGAGCTTGCAATGAAGTTAAGGCCATCCTGGTGGAATTGAGTCAATCTCTTTGTGAGGAAGGCCATTTACCTGCGTTGGTCCAAGCCGCGCATTTGAATTTGATTCTTTCTTCTGCTGTTCATCATGCCGCAAGGGCAAATAGTTTGGGATGGGGAATGGCTAAAATTATTGATCTAAATGACCAAAAATACTCATATTCAACAACAGAAATAAGAAACTCAGCATGTTACTTGGAAAACGTATGGCCATATTGGATGGCGCAGTCACAGGCTGTCAATAACAGTTTTGAATTGAATGGATTATTTCTTTTGACTGCACCAAATATGAGTGGAAAATCAACTCTGATGCGTTCAACAGCTGCTGCTGCCCTTCTAACAAATTGCGGATTATGTGCTCCTTTGCATAATGGTTCTCATTTGCGTCGATTCGACTCTATTTTTGTAAGAGGTGCTTCAGCAGATGTTCCAACAGAAGGAAAATCTGCATTTGGGGCTGAAATGGGAGACATCGCGGCAATGATGCGCTCTTGCGGACATCTATCGCTTGTATTTGTAGATGAATTAGGAAGAGGAACTTCACCTAAAGATGGCACCGTTATTGCAGGTGCTGTGTTGGAAGAAATGGCAGCAAAGCGGATGAGTGGTATTTTCGCGACTCACTTACACGGAATATTAAATTTACCCTTAAAAGAAACTGCACTGGATAGAATAGAAAGAAAGAGAATGGCCATAAGTACAAGTGATGGTGAACATGAATGGAAATATCTTTTAGAAGATGGAGTGTGTATTGATAGTATGGCGCTAGTAACAGCAGCAAAATTTGGTCTTCCTGGAAATATATTGCAAAGAGCTGAGGACCTCGCAACATCTTTACCCGAGACAATGATATCACCATCCAGCGATGATGACGGGCAACCTATTATTCAAGATGGCTGTATAAAGAAATTTTTGAATACAATGGAATCTAATGATACACAAAGCTTAAACCTGGATGATGCAATTCGTGCAGTAGAACATATGATTGGGTCAAAATTTGAAACAACTCAAATTCCTCCGTCATGGATGTCACCATCATCACTAGAAGGACGAACTTGCGTTTACATTTTAGAAATTCGAAAGAATGCACTAGCATCAAATCGATATTCAGACCCAACAGATCCTTTGGTCACAGCACAATATTATGTTGGTGAAACTGACTCTTTATCTAGACGACTCAAACAGCATCGATCAAAAGGAGGCGATTGGGCTGGTTTGAAAGCTGCAGCTATACCTGTTTCGGGAGGGAAAAGTGAAGCTCGTAATATTGAAAGTTTGCTGATACAAAAGATGTCGAGAATGGGATTTGATATGATAAGTGTAAGCGATGGTAGATCAGTCCGCAATAATCAGCAGAGACCTTGATAAACTGCTTAAAAAATTTATCATCACATTTCCAAATTTCTACCATAATTAATCAAATGGACTGATCTAAAGAAGGCTGTTAAAAGTGCTTTCATAACAAGATATTTGAATAACATCAGCGCATAAAATACCATCAGTTCTGAATTTTATTATTAAAGCCTTTATTGGATCACATCATGAAAATTCCTTGTAGTCTGTATTGTTTCTCCGTGATAAAAGACTAGACATTTCAACGTATAATATAATTCAACAAAACTTTCTTCTTTGGCGAGTACTTAATTCGAATGAATCGGGCTAGCATCATTGTAGGTTATTCTGAGCATTTACGTCTAGCCCATAGCAGCAACACTGCGATCTCCAATTTCACTTCGATTGGGATTTCCTTCAATAATTGTAGCAGTTTTTTTCGCGAAATTCCTCAACCAAAATCCAAATGTGGCACCAAGGAGAGAACTAACTTTTCTTATCACACCATATTTTCCAGGATTAGAAACAGGGAAAAATAGTAAACTAGCTATTGCAAAAACCAAACTACCTGCTTGGACTTGTTTCATACGTTTCAATGCATTTCGACAAACTGAACAGAATTTCGCATGGTTTTCCCATGGATCAATCTGTTCACGTCGCGACATTGGTTCTTTTCGAAGTTGGGATGCTGAGGAAGGACCAAAAGTATTTGGTGGCTTTTGACCACGTATTGAATGTTTGTGATATCGTAAGGACAGAAAGACAATAAAAAAATAAAAAATCTATTGATAAAAATTTAATTCCACTTACAGCTTTTGAAAATCCAAACTCATTCCACCACTTTCGGAAAGTATTCGGAGCAAAATCACTTTTGGAAGCGTACACATAATCTTCTACTTCTTCGCTTCTACGTCTAGCTTCAATTTCAGCTTCATGTAGCCATACATCAGTATTCAGAAATCTGTTTGTTCCTGCATGTGATAACCATGTGGGTATTTTCGCTCCAACCAAACTCTGAAACATCACACGTGATTTTCCAGCAGATACAGGTACAACGAAAATGCCGAGGTTTACTCTGTAGTCCATAGTTTGTTCCAAAGAATCTATTTTACATATACCTTGTTCTGCTATTGTGTTATTTCTTTCTGTTCGAAAATGATAAAAACAGGGCCTTTGAAATGATAATACACCACTATTAATCGTTTATATATGTATATATATATATGTTTGTTTCAAGAAAGTTTTTCATAATTGTTAGGAGATACAATGCAATTGATGCAAATGAAGGAAAGATGTAACTTACGTTCGTTCTTTATTTGCAATCTTATCAGCATATACAATTTCCACATGTGAAAAATTATATTCTAAAGTTTTCATCTGTAAAGGGCTACCATCTTCACGCTTTCCTTGTAAACCGTGATGCGCGAATGGTATATGAGACGGATCAATAAAATTTTCCAGCAAGAAATCAGTTGAGTAAGGCAAATCTCTAACATAATAAGTTCTATTGGTTGCAGCAAGTCCTGGCAACCACCTAATAGTATCCTCGGGTAATTCGCTAATAGGATTCATTTCTCCATGAATGCTTGATGGCAAAAAGGCAAAGATCAAATCGCCGACAACATGAACAGGAAGAGCCTTTCCATTTGCTGAAGGTGGATATTTTCCAGTCTCACTTTGCGGTATGTTTGTGACTGTACCATCTTTATCAAATTGCCATCCATGATACGGACATTCAATACAATTAGTCTCTGGATCAACACGTCCTTGAGATAGAGGCGCTAACCGATGTGGACAATAATCGAACATTACACTCCATTTAGCTTTGGATGCTTCAAGCCCTTTTATCTTCTTCTTTTTCTTTTTGTCAGTATTGAGGGATTCATCGTGCCACACTACTAGGCGCTGCCCCATAACTGTGATTTCTGTAGGGCCCAGCCCATACAATGATATGGCGCTACCGATGGGTATCCAAGCACCAAGGCCACTAGATTCCTCATCGCAAGTAGGACTATTTTTATTTGCTGATTGAGCGGGTGGGTGTGTTATTGAAGAAGATAATGATATGGATCTTGATGTTTTCCTATTGTTGTTGTTGGAGCCTATAGCAATAAATTTTTTTTTGCCAGGTAAACTGAAACTTTTTATTGCTGAGTGAATGGAGGGAATAGTGGTGTCTCTTTGGTGGCTGAACTGAAAAGCATCTGAAAATCTGGCCGATAGCAGGATGAACACGAATGAAAAAAATACTAGAGTTCTCATCTTGACGCAGAGATTCTCACACAGATGAAAGAGTTGTTTTGAAATTATGTTAAGAAATCAAACAATACAAAATATAAAATAAAAAGCTTATGTAAGGCCCATCCATGTGGTGGTAAAAATGTAGGTTTCATTTTCTACGTATTTTCATACCAGAATTTTAGAATTGAAAAACTACCCATTGCCTACATCAAACCTACATCAAACTTACATCGAATCTAGTTTTTCAATTCTCAAATTCTTGTATGAAAATACGTAGAAAATGAAACCTACGTAGACAAGAATACGTTTTTACCAACATATGCATGGGCCTAAATAAGTTGTTATTTTTTCACTCCACGTGCGTGGTAAATAATAGACTCTATGTATATTGTCATGGCAGAGCAGTACTGTAGAACACTAAAACATCATTACTCTCAATGGTGTATACACTACTTAGTTTCCTGTAGAATAGTTATATAATTTATGTTCTTTTCGAAACATATGTTGTAGCACATGTCGTATGTAGAAGATGGTTTAGTAGTATAATAACCTATCTCACTGTATAATAGTTACATATATAGTTATATTTACTATATCAACATATACATTTCTTTCATTCACTACAAATTTCATTCTTTCATAATGATATTATGTATTCAATTTAAAATCGGCTGTGCCCCCCCTGACTAGGGCTGGCACAATATCTTTTCTATGAAATGATTAGCTTGCGGGTTGAATCGAGGATTTGCGCTTGCCTTCTCTTATATTCCAAAACACTTGGAGATACCTTTGTACCAAAAAAAGACGATATCCTCGCACGGTTTCCCTTTTTAAGTGACTGTTGAAGAACTTTCATCATTGTACTCGCTGAGGTTATATTATATGCTACATAAATGTCATGCACATTACTCTGACGGTTTAGACAATTTATATCCGCTTGATGAGAATGAGTATCCAGTGGATCTTGAAGGTATATGATTCCTCCTAAATTCTGCATGCACATGAGAGCACAAAGCTGAGCATTACCACCTAGAGGTCCTGTCTCACATGTAGGTCCATATTGAACAAAAGGTTCATCCTTAAAAATGTCTTTCATCATACTCATAGTTTCAACTGTACCAATGAGACGGAATTTCTTGAGAATGTTTCTGTTTTTGTAAATGAAGTGATGCATCGATGGCTTCATATGGTTATGTGCAACTAGAGCAATACTTCGCATTTCTTCGGGACGAAACTTGCTGTAAAAATTAGGTTCATAAGAAGTAAGACCATCTTCACTAAAAGCTTGTTGAGGAGTAACTATAAAGTCATAGTTATTGTTTTCTTGTTGTGTCAATTCTTGTCGCCTCTTGTACTCTGCCACACATGGAGAGCGTTTTGTGTGGAAAAAAGAAGCGATGAGATCTTTTCTGCCAATTCTCAACGCAAGACGAAATGCAGCTGTGACTGCATATGCGGAAGTAGGATTGTTGACGAACAAAATATCATGAACAAGAGCTTGTCTGTTGAGACAATCTATATCCGCTTGATGAGGATGCGCATACATCGGATCTTGGAAAAATATCATCCCCCCTAGATCTTCCATGCACATTAATGCAACCAACTCTGCATCGCCACCTAGAGGTCCAGATTGACAAGTGGGCCCGTATTGGATGCTTTCGTCATCTTTAAAAACTTCATGCAGCATAGTCATAGTAGTATTTGTTCCGGTGAGACGGAATTTCTTGAGGACATTTTTATTGTCAACTACAAAGCTTTTCATGGCTGGTTTCATGTGATTATGAGCTACTAGGGCAAGACATCTCATCTCATCTGGCCCAAACTGACTCCTAAATTTGAGGTCAGTCATCTCATACTCTCGCATATCATCTTTATACTCCTCGTTAATGTTAAACTTGGATTCTTCTCCTTTCATAATTTTAGCTTCTATATCCAGCGCACTTATTTGAAGTTTTAGTTCCTCTATCATAGTATCAATTTCTGTACGCTTTTGATCCAGATTGATTTGTTGTTCATCTGGCTGGCTTGACAACTTCATTGAAGGAGAACTTTGATAGTCTTTTGATTCGGGGTTATTATCCAGGTCTTTGTTCAATTTCATTACGAAAATATTCGAATAATGAGTTTCTTTGAAGATTGTTGAACAATTGCATTCTTCAATATTTTGTCCACGTTGCACTGATATGTGTTATGGTGCAATTATTTATCTTACATAAGTTGATATATTTAAGTAAGCACTTTCTTGAGATGAGCGAACTCAGAAAATTTCGGAAAAATTTAGATAACAGCAATGATGTTTGTAATTCAAACTATCGACTTCCTATAGTACTACTACGTAACTCCAATAGGAAGAACAAAAATCTTACAACCTTATTCAGTTTTTTGCTTTTGCAAACCTCCTTAGGTACACATATTAAATTATTCAAAGAGTAGGAACTTTGTATTTAAGTACAAATCTTTTAAGAAAGATCTTTTGCAGAAGCTAACCCTGTGAAACCAATTAGAATTCCTACAAAATTCTTTTATATGTTTATGTTAAGAGATTTAAAGAGAACTGTACGGTACGTTTGTTTGTTTGTTTGTTTGTTTGTTTCTGCGGTATATTTTAAAAGTTCTCATTCTGATAGCTTTTTCATAAAATAACAAATATCTTTGATTATATTTAACATTTGATAGTTAAGTACAATAGGTACTGCATAGAAAGTGAAAGAAATAGCAGCTCAGTAGGGTTTGTTCGTAATTACCTTCTCTTTCTCAAAAGTACCGTGTAGATCCTTTCAGCCAAGATACGTAGCTGCATTTTACAAGCCAAAAACTCTCAGACAATAGCAATTGCTGATATAGGGTAATAATATAGATTACTTAATTAGAGTGAGATAGATTATTAAACTGCATCTATCTCCTACATACGTCATACACTATTCCGATCGCAATTTTTGCGTTTACTGTTTCAGATGTGTTGTCAGATATGACTGACAATAAAAGCTTTTATCGAGGAAAGAGATTAAGTATCTTTCTCGACGATAAATTGAGGCTCTATAACCTGATATAGGGTAATAATATAGATTACTTAAATAGAGTGAGATAGATTATTACAATACATCTATCTCCTACATACGTCATACACTATGACAATTGCAAACACAAACAAAATCCTGCAGTTTTTTTATTTACACGATGGCAGATTATAATGTCCTTAAAAATATAGCATGGGTATTTTGGAAAATATAGACTCACAAGAATCGCTTTTAAATAATTGTTGCAATCCATAAGCTACTTACGGCAATTTTTTATTGAAAAGATGTGTGCAGATCAGCTGTTGACTACCTCTTAGTTTCAAATTTCAGATGCCTACGTATGACTATTGATTTTGAGTTATGACCACGAAAAATACTGAACTTATGAGGTGCACATTTGCTTGTTCTCTAGAGAGGCTAGGATATACTGAATTTGAACGATTCGCTGTCATCAAATGCAATTCTATAAGCAAAACACAAACATTTAAAATGACTTGGTTTTTCATTGTTGGTATGGTTTTTCTGATGACTCTGGAATATATTGCGGCCGAACTTGCATAGGAACACTTAGAAGGTTCATGGTGAAGAGAGAAAATAATGCCTTAATAAGTCACGAGCTCTAAATTCAATGATTCTCTATAGAGAGAGAAAGTAGACCAAATACCGAAATTGTACAATCATATTATAATCCCTAGTAAAATGAATAACAAATCTAAAGAGAAGGACTCGAATCAACATGAATGCGCAAATAATTGCATTCGAATTCCATGCAAGTAAATTAGTCCGAAAACATACGTTTTTCTGAAATGAACCTACATATATCTTTTTAAATGAAAGATTTCCTTACAAAAAGTGGAGATCGTTATTAGTAGTAGTACGGTAGTATATGTTTATTTTAACGTGTTTAAATTAACAGGGTTCAATGACCGAAAATGTTTCACGCCTTGCAAAGAGAAAATATATTGAATGGCTTATAGTGCGTACAGTGCTGAGTCTACCCGCGTAGACCCTCTGAGGGACCAGCATTCCATTTTCTCATACTCCGTCGTAAATTGAATCCGTAATTGGGGAGGGAAATAAAAAAAGACAAAACAAGCTGCGCCGTCCGAAGTCAGGCAAGATCAAGCAATATAAGGAACAGATTAAACACGTCAATCAATAAATATTCGTCGTCGTTTCCACTCAATTCGTGTAAGTCGCCTCCCCATGTGTGCCGTTTACCATCTTACTATGTGCCCCTGATCGCTTTCATACTTACTTAAATACTTATGACCTAATTATACTGTGCTCCGAAATCGTGTATGTTTGCCTATTAAACAGGCCGCTCTCCGTCTATAGGTCATTTGATCGTAGGTTGAGGCCGAGATGTTTATCGATAGCGTGGCGGCCTGAATAGATTCCTGTATCTCGATCGAGGTTCGTTTTCCGATGCAGAGGGTTTCCATTGCGCATGCCGTTCTTGATCCGCATTCGCATCCCTGTTGCGGTATGGAAGTGGGGCTGGACCAGGTGATGGCATGTCCTCTACCTGGTATGAATGCATCTGATATTTTCTGGATTATGGTAGACGTTGTGCTTCCGCTGCCGAGTGAATCAATAACAAATCCTTTCTTCCCTCTCGTTGACTTATCCACCACTATTAGGTACCAGTGTCCCCTGCTGACTTCCCCTTCAAAA
>Ga0209092_10001825_pt1 | contig 20203 bp, 19 predicted proteins | sample FraStrMetagenome_FD_187446 | JGI IMG/M metagenome (GOLD analysis project Ga0209092, IMG submission 187446) | Marine eukaryotic phytoplankton communities from Arctic Ocean - Fram Strait ARC3M Metagenome (SPAdes) (version 2) | ecosystem: Environmental > Aquatic > Marine > Oceanic | place: Fram...
TCCGATTTCGAGCATGTTGCTTCTGATGCGCTCTCCTTTGGTTTTCAGCCATTCCGTGACGAAGACTTCGCTTCCGATTGGAACTCCATATGCGCGAAGGCCAAATAGCGTCGTCCCATCTTCGCTTATGCTTTTATTTTATTAACTTCTACTCTTCTACCACGTATAAATTACTTTGTATTGTTGTTATATTGACATGTGTGAAAAAAACGTGTTTCTGCAGCAGCAAAGGTAGAAAGACAATTATGTAAAAAACGCAAAAATATATTTTAGCCTGAGTTATGTTGTGATAGATCCATAGTATGAGAACTAGATGCGAAGTTTAAGTGCCACTCCATTAGACATATCCAGGGAACCATCCAATTTGACGACACCTCAAATTTCAGACTGTTCCATTTATCTTGGATGTGGAGAAGAAAACTTGTTGGCTTCCATGATCTCGATAACCTACTCATCTATTTCATTACATATATCATCAAGTTCAACAGTATCTTATATATTCAGACAAGATTGAGGGATGATTCGTTCTTTGCAAACCACATGCATGCGGTGGCGAAGTGTTAGGTTGAATGGGCCGAGCCTTCACATATTGACTAAGCAGTATCCACTCAGAATGCACAATATTGAATCTTCGGTAGAATGGAAGGTTAAGAAGGAATCATATTCGATTGCTGCTATAGATACATCGAAGTTCGATAGTCGAGCAGAAGCGAAAATTCGGGGTTTGCAAAAGGTTGTCCACGAGAAGGGTTCAGTGCCTTCAGCTGATGCGAATGTAAATGTGAGTTTACGTGAGTTCAACGAAAAGTTGTTGGATGCATACATCCAAGCAATCAAGTATGTTTCTAGATCAAGGAGTAAAGATGCAGCTCTATATGCGACAAACCTTTTAATTGAAGCGACGGAGTTTGCAGGGGAACAGTTTGTAATTGAATCCATCACTCGAAAGGAATCTGAAGCACGAATGTCAAGGGAAGAAATAGCGAGCCAGTGGAATGATGTTCGTGAAATAATTGAAAACTGGAATGAGAGAGTTCTTGATAATAGTAATGCTGATGGTAAAGCTGTGATGATGGCTCCGCCACCGAGAAAGGCTTTTATTCAAGTCTTACATGCCTGGGCTGATAGCAAAGTTCGACGAAAAGGTGTATGGGCAAATTATATTTTGAAAAATATGGCATGGCTCGCCAAAACTAATACAAGCTTTGATATCATTCCGGATAGCAAATGCTTTGCGATAGCAGCAAAATGCTGGTCGGGCTCCTCGCATAGACAATCATTTGACCAAGTTCTCGAACTTCATTCCCTACACAATCATTTTGCCAACAAAAGGATTGACGGAATTGTTGCTGATGACCCTTTCTTCTTGATGCATTCAATCAAATCAGCACATAACTACCGCGTTTCGAAACAGGAAAGGGCTGTATCGAATTGGTTTAATAGGCTTCATAGATATGTGATGGATGAGAACATCAAAGTAAATCCCAGTGAAGTAATTATTGATCTCACTGGTACATATAGCGGTATTATTCGAGGGTATGCCAAGGCTCGATTAAAAGCATCCCCCAAAAATGCGAAAATAGCTATAGAACGTATGCACGAAATTCACTCTGGTGGATCCAAGCTTGCCAAAGTCGAAATAAATCAAAACGCTTATGATCTGCTCCTAAGTTGCTTGCGAGATTCGAAAAGTCGAAAGTATGCACTTGAAGCGATGAGCATCTTTAAGAAGATGGCTAAAGATCAGGATATCGGCGTTGACATGATGGTTTATGATTCTGTTCCGTCACCATCTGAAAATTCAATTATTTATTGTATCCAGTCACTTGTTAATGTGAACGATATGGAGCTGGTAACGAAGCATACGGAATACCTACTTTCATATTTACAAGCGTCGAATATGGATCATTCCGTGGACACTTACAACGCGTTTCTTTTTCTTTACTCAAGCGTTTTTTCAGGAAGAGAAATCCTTCTTTCAAAAGTTGACTTTATACTGCGGTTATTGGAAGACATGTCAGAAACAAATTTTAAATTTAAGCCAACTTCCAAGACTTGGTCTGCAGCTTTGAAGGCTTATTCGGCTGTAGTTGGTCAGGATGTGCTGCCCTCATCCCCTATGAAAGAAATAGCCCTACAAATGGCAATTGATGTGTTTGCCAAGCTTGAAAAGATGGATGGTGAGGGAGGTCTTAAATTAAGCGACGACTGCTATTTTCACATGATGAAATGTATTTCGAATTTAATGGAAGAAGATGAGCACGGCACCAAAGAGAAAGAAGTTATCTCTGTTTTCCGGAAAGCATGCAAGAATGGTCTTGTTAGTGCAGCGGTTTTGAAACAACTTAAGTCTTCGATTCCGAAAGAAAAGTGCGACGAAATTATAGGGTCGGGTCGCTTAGTGAATGGGTGGGTAGAGAATGTTTCCTCGATAAAGGCTTTGTACACCGATGGCACAAAAGGAGGACCGAATAAGCACGCTCGAAGAAAAGGAAAGAGCACAAATAAATCGAAGCAAAAGCAAAGAAAGAAAATAACGTAATTATACAGTGAAGAAGGACGTGAAAAAATGTAGAAAACATTATGCAACACTCTAGGTATGTTTAGCCATTAACCATATTTTGGATAAGACACTTTTGACATTAAGCTGTTTCAAATGTAGAAGCGATTCATAATCCGTCGATACCATTCATCGGTGGACTTTCCTCCATGTCCAGATATTTTATCAATCTTGATGCGTATCAGGTAGATAGGAGGTTAGAGGAAACTATTCGTTTCTATTTTATACTATTGTCAAGAAATAGAGAAACAAATTTTCATTCCCGCGTTTGCTTTATCCTTAGATTAAGATGGGTTCAAATCAACAATATGATAAGTCCTTTGGACATGGCATTGCGAAAAAGTATCAGTGTTTGAAAGAGATAAGCGTAAACGGTTTATGGTAAGGAGTTTACGACAAATCTCAAGAACGAAAAAATTTCCGATTCAAAAGTGTAATATTGTGAACGATGTATGAGAAACTCTAAATATCAAATCAGCAGCGAATAGGTATTTGCGTAAATTTGGTTCATGGGAAAAGTATGATTCCGGCCTCCATCTAAGTCATTTTTACCTTGTGTCTTTAAGAAAGTTGGGGATTGTAGAAGTGACTGTAACAAGAATTGCCAAAAGACTGGTGTTGAGAAAGTAAGTGCGAGTATGTTTCTTTCCATCGTTAAGAATAGAGAAGAAAATACACGAATCTCGACCGAATACACAAAAGGTAGAAAGTAAAAATTATTACTTCCTATCAATCCAATATTCAAAGAAATAACGCTCAAATATAGCCATAGCACATCAGTAGTCCGATTACAACTGAAGTTCAACTTCAAAAACGTCCTCGACCAAGTCTCTATTCAACTATTGTCGATTTAAGGGTTCTCCCAATATTTATTAACATAGAAACCACGAATAGTGATTGAGATGTCTTATTCTCATTAGGTTATCGTATTCCTACATTACGTACAACTATAGACTTTACTAACGATAGTTAGAGAGATACTTTACATCGTCATTCATGCTTCGAGTAAAAAAGGAAAATGCTCAGTAATGTTGATGCTGTGATGGAGAACCATTATTGAAGTTTTTTGCTTTTTCGTGATACTCTTTTATAATAGAATGCAGTTCTTTCATTTCCTTCCTCAACTCAGTATTTTTGTCGGTGATCTCATCAAAGGATTTCGTTGTCTGTGCAAACGCTTCGTCTCCGACGTCATTTTTTGTGTTTGTCACCAACACTGCCTCTCTCACTTCAGGTGGCCAAAGTATACCAAAACTGCCTACACCGATAATTAACCAAATAACTATCAAAATCATTGATATGGTACGAGTAATTATATTGAGCCAAAACTCGAAATGAACTGGACCAGGGATATCTGCGCCGTCTCTGTTCACGCCTTTTGCGTGCTCAGTCAACGCATTCCACATCCCTGATCCGATTCCGACATCGTAAGTCCTACGAGTTGAAGAACTAGAAGGGCTACCAACACTGAAGTCATTGAAGTCAACGTTGGGGTCCTCATCACCAGACGTTCCACATCCAAAACAGCTTTGAAAAATTTTGAGCATTCCAAACTTAATTGTATCCATCTCTGATACGAAATCTAGGCGATTATTCCAGAACACAATTGCTGTTATCAAGTATGCAAACCATGTAAGTATTCATGAGGGCATTTAAAATCACCCGGCATTATGTACTTACCAGCTTTTTGATCTCGAATAACATAGTAAGAGTCAGTCACAATTGCAATAAGGACGTTCGATAAAAGAATCATCACCGTCAGAAGAAACAAGAAGAAAAAGACAATTGCAATGGGAGACTCGAAATCATTTTCATCGACTTCACCGAAAAGCATAGTACTAATCCTTAAGAAAGCAGGCCAGATTTCGCAAAATGGGAATTCAGACAACCCTTCTCGCTCCATATATATATCAGTACAAAATGTTTCTCCCGGTTTCGTCTCAACCTCCGTCGTGTCACTTTCAACGGAAGTGTATGATAGAGTATACGTGTCATTAATGTTGCAAATATTACCAGACTGATTGTACAAGTCTGGCACCAACACAAATTCGTCTTTCATTAACTCTTGAAGACGATCAGTGCCTAAGAGATTTGGACAGGAATCTGTGTTCTGATTAAGTCTTACAAATATTTCGGAAAACATAATAAGAATAATCACCAAAGCCATCAAAAAAGTTGTAAGCATTTCCGCGACGTAAGATACACCACGGACAAATACTGCAAATTCCATCATAGTTGACTGACAATTTACATAATCAAGAATTTACAACATGAAGAATTTAAGTAAATTGAACTAGGTTGATATTTTTTAAAAGCGTACTTACCCTTAAAAAAGCTAGTACTGACAAATAAAGTACTGCGGTTGTAACTGAAAAGATGATCCGCACATCGTATTCATTAAAACCAGTTATTGACTCGTTCAAGATGAGCGCCGAAAAAATCACAAGTAAGATAAGCACAGTATCAATCATATTCTGCGAATCGGAATACCACGAACTGAATGAATCGATTGTAATCAAACTGATCATTTGAAGAAATTCACGAAAAGAAAAGTAAGCCGCTCCTGTCGTAGAAATAAACTCTGATTAGAACGAAGTTCATAAATCGAACAACTTGTTTATATAAAGACCAACCTAAAAATAGTAAAGCTATTTTCAATTGATGATATTTTCCCTCTGGATTTTTAAGGTCTAGAAAATCATTGATGGCATATGTGTAACATATAATCAACATCAAATACCCATACAAATCCATAAAAAGAAACGCAGTAGGGAAGATTTGGGAAATTTTGTTGTTCAAAATCTTTTGCACATCGTCGAGAATAACAGCTTTGTCCAGCAACCAGTCGGGAAGGAGTTGCAATGCAGTAAAGAATTCCGCGTTCGGAATCGGCTTCGCTTTGAGGTACCTCTCGAGACATTTGTACGTATTTGTCCGCCTTCCAACGCTATCCGCTGCATCATCTGGTAGCCTTTTGGCTTGATTAGCTAAAAGCTGTAGTGGAAGCTGCTTTGAGTCATCCGTTTTGTTAACAATAGTTGGATCTTTTTCAAGAACATAATCAATGATCTCAACTGACGATGCTCTATCTGCATTTCCCATCACAAAGTGAAGTGCTGTACTACCTTTACCATCTATCTCGTAAATAGATGCCTCCCAAGCATCGAGTAGCACCTTTACAACTTCAACACGGGCACCATATGCACAGGCGTAATGAATGGGATAACTACCATTTTCGTCGGCTAGACCAACAGCTATAAAAAGGAAAAAATGAAATAATTAGACGAAATGCAACATGAAGGTACAAGCTTTCTTTGAATTTTCAATACTTGTCGAAAAGAGCTTACCTCCGCTATCAGATAATATTTCAGCAACTTCCGTGGTAACCGGATGATCCACACTTCCAACAGCAAAGTGTAACGGCGTACGCTGGCGCTTATCCACCTTCACTTTACTGCCCGGAAATCTATTTATGAGAGTCCTTAGTACTTCGACCGACGCTCCATTTCCTGCTGCATAATGTAGAGGCAACCAACCGAAAGCGTCCGGCCATTCTACCGTCTCCTCAGACGCCCGAAGCAACTTCTCAATAATCACAACAGGAGGTTTATGCCTGCAAACAACATGCAAGGCCCTCGTTTCAAACTGTTCTCCAGCATACTCGGCCGCCTTCTTTGTAACATCCGGATATTCGTTGTCGAGCCACTCTTCGATACGCTCCCAGTTTGGCGCTGAAGTGCCGCTCACTGGTGTGCACAGCTTATGAAGCGTGGATAAATCGATTTCACTGTCACCGCTAACAATAGTAGCCATCTCAATTACTAACTTGGTTCGTTTTCTGACTTGCTAACTTGACGTTCGGGACTCTCGATCGTACAAATGTACTGCGCTGATCCGCGTTGACACTGCTGCAAGTGCTACTAATGTCCGGGACTCGTGACTCCTACGTTTCTTGTAACTCAAACCGCCTCGTGCTCGAACTTTCTCACCAACACAACACGCAGAAAAGATTTATCTTTGAGAACGACCCTTGATCAGACGATGTAAAGCTCAGAGTAATAATTGATATTTGGGGATGAGAGTGTAAACAAAGTAAGAACTGCCAAAATACGAATGTAGAAAAATCTTTCTACACACACACATAAAAAATTCGCTCTGTTTCTGACATGACATGAATTTTTGGACCTAAAATTTTTCTTTTTGACTAATTTAGAGTTACTCTTGAAACAGTTACAAATTGCATAATTTTGAACTCGTCCTCTCAAAAATTTGATAGGCTAATCCGGTTAAACGAACGTTACATATTCGTCAAATTTCGCAATGACGCTTTGTGTATTTTGCGACATTTCTCAAACCGTTAACGCTTTAACATAGTTTTCATGATTCGCCACTCCTGTTCATACTGCACAACAAGGTCTGGTCACCATGAACGCTTTGCGTACAGCATCACGAATCGCTGCCCCCCGCTTGGGGCACGCGTTTAGGACGACCGCTAATCCTGCAGGTAAGGTCCTTATTGTTGCGACGGAGGCTGTTGCTCACCTTGTTGACCGGTTCGATTTGTGAATCGGCATGTGTTGTATAATAACTTAGTTACGAACGTTACTGATTATTGGCACCATTATTTTTGACAGTCGCGTCTTCGCTGCAGCAGCCAAGGTTCAATTTTTCAACTGAACCTAGTCTTCACGAGCTGGGATCTGTCGATCATGGTTACGAGAAGGACAGAATTGACAAGGTTGCAGATCCCGACCGACGTGCCTTCACCTACCTCATGTTGAGTGGAGCTCGTTTCGCATACGCTTCGACTGCCCGTGTACTTTTGCTTCGATTTGTCGCTTCAATGAGTGCATCTGCTGATGTTTTGGCGTTGGCTAGTGCTGAGTTTGATTTGGGTGCCGTTCAGGAGGGCCAGACAATTACTGTAAAGTGGCGTGGAAAACCCGTTTTCATTCGTAACAGGTCAGAAGCTGAGATTTCCGTCGAGGCTGGTGTCCCTATGTCCCATTTACGCGACCAGGAGAGTGACGAAGATCGTGTACAGGAATCGAAATGGATCATTGTGTTGGGAATCTGTACGCACCTGGGATGTGTTCCTTTGAACAACGCAGGAGATTTTGGCGGTTGGTTCTGCCCTTGCCATGGATCGCACTATGATGTAAGTGGAAGAATTCGTAAGGGACCTGCACCCTTGAACTTGGAGGTACCTCCGTACAAGTTCATTGGAGATAACCAGATTAGGATTGGATAAATTATTAACGTCGTCATTTTCCTTTATATCATCATTAACCTTTACTTCGACTGCATATCACGATTTGCCGCCTCTTCGTCCATAGCGATACATCACCATTTTTTCACATGTATGTTTGCTTCGAAGGTCAAATCGTCAGTTATTTTTCTCTTGTAAGGGCTATTGGATGAGTGTATTGTCGAGAGTGATGGAACGTTACTACAATCAATCCCTCCGAGTACAGGAGAGAGTAGTAGATGTACGCGTAGTTGAACAAAATTACCGGTACCAACCGTTCAAGAGCTAATTCTGTCGTATCTTTTGCTTGTGACACGCAAAATCATCCATCTCTACCCACACACGGATACAAAATATCATATCCAAACTAAAACAACAACGAACCCTTGACCTGATCCCTATCGAAACGAAAAAAAAACCATTCGCACGTAATTCGTGACCAAGATACACCGTACTTGTACACATCATAGCTTTGGTATCAATCGGCGAGATAAAAAGGGAGGTCATTGTTCGGGTCATATTTTCTGCTCTGTGAAAAAAGTCTTTTATGCCATCCATCATCAAGGTTCGAATAAAAGGTGCTAGGAACCTTGTCCTGACCAGTAGAGCAGGATCTACGCCACATCGTCAAACATCTGTAAACTCTGCAGGAGTTTCTGTTTCGGTATCACTAGGAGTTGGTAAACATTCATCTCTCGTTTCCAATGAAGAAGAGGAGGAGTGGGCCGGTGCTTCAGCACATCATCATCATCATGCTGAAGGTGGCACAGCTGCAAGTAGTAATGGAATGGGAAATGCTCCTTTGTCTTCATCAAAACCCTTTTCTTCTTCTTCCAAGAGCAATAAACGTAAATATGAAGAACGGACAAAGAAAAAAAGATATGCTCCATACGTATGGAATGAGGAGTTTCGGTTCGAGGTTAGTCTCTATTCCGTCAGATAAATTATTCGTTTTACTTGTATGAATAATTATATTTTTCATGTCACTGGTTGTGTCCCTTCGAAAAACGGGCTCTCGTAACTAGGTAGCAGACGATAAATTGTTACAGGAAGAACCGCTTATTTTTAAAGTATGGATTTCAAATAACTCCGAAAGTAATTATCATGCGCACAATAGATCTGTCGAGACATCTCTTGGCCTAGTTTATGTTGATTTAAACCCTCTCCTACGAACCGACAATTTCGACGATGATGAACAACAGGGACAACATGTGCTCGATTCGATTGATGGATTTTTCCCTCTTTACGATACTTTGAATGGAGTAAGAGGCGAACTCGAACTTGCCGTTAAGTTAGACTTTATTGGTGATGGTCAGTGTTATTCTTTTAAATCCATTTTTCCGGAACAAATAATGGCTCACTTTCGACATTACTAATTTGATAGATAATCCATTCAGAGATTCTAGCGCAGGAGTTCAACTTTTTCCTTTTCCCATTTTGGACAATGGTTCATGTGGTTTTAGTGTGCTACATGTGTTTGGTTTTGTTGAAGAGTTGGTAGTTGGTGATGATCCCGAGTTTTTGAAATACAGACAGGCAAGCCGAACGGTTCAAAATGAAATTCGCCAATCTTTGCTTTATTTATTAGACTCTTCGGTTCGTAGGCGTATTTGTAAAAAGGTATTGGAAATGGGAGGTAATGCAGTGTTATCTTATTGTCAAAGTTTTGATATGGAAGGGGACTCGGGACTAGTTGCAAGAGCTTACGGAACCTGTGTGTACATAGAACGATGCGAAAGCTCTATGTACAAAAATAGAACCAATAATGTAGAGATTAGTACCTCATCTATACTTAGCCGGATTCAAGATGAAGGCAATACTATTCAACATGTGAGAAAGAAAGCATCGGAGAAAATTTTGAAACATATCAGCAGAGACATGGAGCAAGAAGAGGTGCAGCTCTTAACCTTGAGGGATTTTGATTCATCGGTTCGTGTCAGATATGGAGGCTTGGTTACAGCTCGAAGTGTAAAGTACCTTGGAAAGCTTAAGTCGAACTTGTCGGACCAAGAAACACGAGATGGTTGGTGGTCAGAACTACGTGATGAAATCAGGTCTCATGCTCGTACTCTTTGTTGTACACATGTCATCGTAAGTTTCAGGATAAATAATGGTATATAGTGTTTGCACAACTCATGTCAATTCGTTTTCATTTAGGGATATTCGGAGTCATCCACAATTCATGACGACGTTTGCATTTTGTCAATTGCTGCCACCGCAGCGGCAGTTAGGGAGCTACCATCAGTTATTACCGAAAATCATTCAGAACGTATATGGATGAATCGTGAAGCTACGTCTAGTATCGATGCATCAAATCTTCCAAGGAGATCTTTCGACGAAGAGAATGTTGTTGGAGGGGACTTGCCGAATCTTAATCATAATCGCGTATTGAAGAGGCCTTATTTAAGAAGAGTGAAATTGGCACCAAAGTGCTCCTATTGTCATGTACCTTACCATCACCGAATTGCTCCATTTAATAACATGAAACTTGTACCTTGTTTGTTATGTGGTAAGAAGTGGGTACCAGAAGTACTTCTTACCACGTCGGAGCCGCCTAGCCGTCTCCCTATTCGTGGCCCGGGTGTACTAGTTCAAGCACGTGTCTGTAGACACAGAACAAAATCGTATAATCGTGAAAGCGATGCGTTAGCAGTTAGCGAAGCCTTGCCCTTTCTAGAGTACGAGCTTGCTCGTCAGCTTATGTTAAAATTGAAAGTAATTGGTAGGAATGCGGCGTTTGGGCTCAAGAGCGAGGTTAGATTTTGCTTTTCTTCAAAATAAGATTGACTAGCATATTTTTGCAACGGCAATACACGTCATCACTTATTTTTTCTCTAATGTTTTGCGATTCTTTAGGTTGATCTGGGCAGTTCGCTTATTGTTGGAACAATCACCGCGACGGCTTTATTTTGTGAAGCAATGCCACCTCCTCGTTTGCTTGAAATAAAGAGGAACATTGGAATTGATGATGAGGAAGATCGTCAACTATTCGAGCTTCAAAAGCAAATTTCTGAGCTATCATCGAAACATCGTCGATACCTAGAAAATGTGGGAAAGGACCACGCTACGAGGAAACAGCTTCGATTAGCGAGTTTGATTGCATCTAAATCCCAAAATTGTCGTCGGAATACGCCGCGGTCGGCATCTTCTAGCAGGAAAGAAATCAAATCCGAGATTAATGAAGAGGAAGATGATACTAGTTCTTCGTCATCTGAAAGCTCAAGTTCTTCTTCCTCTGGCAATTCACTCAGCAGCTCAAGTGAAAGCGAGGATCAGCCTGATAGTAATATTGAATTTCATGGGAAGGAAATGCCTGGGATGGAAGCAGGTGGTGTGGTTCCTAACAACGACAACCCATTCGACTCGAATCCACAGTTTGAGTTTGATGATTTGGAGGAAGATGTTGAGGATATTTCAGATAGAGACGAACCTCCTGTCGAGAACATGGGCAAACAGCGTAGGCGCAAAAGATTATACAGGGACGACAAAGCGCCGTTTGTCCTTGCTATCGACGATGAAACTGATGAGGATATTTTGAGCGTTCTTTTGAGTTCTCAACTGCCTGAGGGAATCAGCTTGTGTACAAGTGAACACTGTCCGGATTTAATGAAGGGGAAAGGCGGTGCACGACTTGAAATAAAAAATACACAAATGATCATGAGTATGCTTCGCGTTAAGTGGAATATGCTGGTCACTCGAGGACAGACTCGAAACAACCAAACATTGACCCATTTATTCCACGAGCTTTTCAGCAAACTATGCGATCAAGTTCCTGCTGAACAAAAGCCATGCTATATTTCTGGTCTAAGGACTCAAGTGAACCTAACACCTGACGATATGATTGAATTAGTGTGTACTGGCATGGCCGTTTTGAAGCATCGAAGCCAACCACACTCAGAGGTTAGCAATTCAACTTTATTCAAAGAAGAGGAATCATTACGAGAATTGATTAATAGTGTTCAGCGACTTGCTGATACAATTTTTCCTTCAAAAAGAAGAATCCAGGCGCATCAATTCACTGCTATTACTGATTTTCTAGAGGGAGAAGCGAAAGACGCCCATTGGAAACGTGTTGAAAGTCGGTCACCAGACTTAAACGGTCCCTTGCCACCTTCACCATCTCCAGCAGTCTCACCAAAAGCTTTACCTATCCTTCAAAGAAAAATAACAGCCATGACAAGGTCGAGGTCGATTAATTCTCCTGTGTTATCAACATCGAACTCAAGTCCGTCTAATCCCCCTGCATTTGAACTGGGAAAGTCTTACGAAGAAGAGGATCTAATAGCAAATCGATACAAAAGCTCACCAAATTTGAGCCCGAATCAATTACCAGTTGAGTTGACACCTCTGTATCACATTGCAGGGGCATCGATAACTCAGTATTTGAGCTATGTGTCGATGCATTTTGTTCGTGAGTCTCGTGCTGAATTAGATGGAGGCGAGGCGGCGAGCTTCAATATTTTTGTCAAGGAATGCAATGCAATTGCTCGAGCGAAAGTTTATTCGTTAGGAGGAAACGCACTACTAGCTTATAGATGTACGCCAGCGGAAAGTGGTGGATATTTATACAAGTCACAAGTATACAATGTCATATCACTATCAGGTTATGCAACAATCGTCAACTACGACAATATGCCATGCGTCGAAAAACCTTCGCAGGTGCGGAGACATATCTCCTCACCTTAACTCGCTGCTCCGTGCTGCTTACCTGCATGTCGTTACTATCTGCATTACAGGCTCTCCAGTTATTTTTTATCAGACGAAAATCAAATGTGAAGGGATTGAAGAGGGTAACGGCAAAACATTCTGACTTCAACAATGAAATGTTTTTGCTACTCTATCAACGACCACAAAGTTAAGTTCGGGTTGAAGTTTCGCGAAAATAATGTTACTACCTTCAACATTAAGTACTAAGGTAGATAAATTAAGCCATAATAGTAACGCTCCACGAGAAACAAAATATCGCTGAAGTTGAGCCCACATGATAGCTTTGTTATGTTGGTTTTTCTTTTATTGCAAGGGCCACTTGACAGGTCACATGTCGTCCGTGAAACGTACCCAATTTAGTCACCAACGAATGGTATTCCATTGATGTATGGAGAACTTTGTAGCATCAATTACTAGAACGTCAACATCACACACTTCAAAGTATAACAGACAAGAGTAGAAGTTAACAAAATAAAAGCATACAGTTTAAAAAAATTTCCTCTCTCTAGCGGGCGGACACCACCTTGGTTATCATTAATTTGTTCGTCTGTTCGTATATCCAAAATCTTTCTTGTATCGGCCAAACAATTTTGGATTAAAATATTTTGATCGAGAATCAGCTCAAACAAGCTCTCTTTCCTCCAAGAAAAACATACGAAGTTGATACCAGCTGTAATTAAAATGAAAGGTGACCCATCGATTCGTCGAATTCGATTCATATACTGCATTTATTTCATTGTCGGTTCCGCCGTGATACTGAATGGAACCTGGTATAATCTTGTTGTAGCTCGGAGTGGAATGTCATCGTCTGTTAGTTCCAGTGGCAGCAACAGCGCGGCTCCAGTACTTAAATATGTCCCACTTGATCTGAACCGTTTATTCATTGAATATGGTATGGATTGTCGAAAGGCTTACGGGAATGTGTATGCGACATCCATGGAAGATCAAGATGCTTTCATTTGTTGCGGTGGTAAAGACGCTTCCAACAACAGAAAAGTGACCATTTGGGAAAGGATCGGTTTAAGATATTTTTTTGGGAACGACGCGTTGTGTGCTCCTATGCCTCGATATTTGCCATTTCTTTCTCTTCTGAGCAAATTTCCTCACTCTTGGCTTTTGGTTTTCGCACCTATCGCACTTCGAATGTTGAGTATTTATCCCATCATCTATTTGGAATCGGCGGGTATTGAAGAAAAATATTCTACATTTATTCAAAATAGAACTTTTATTCGGACTTGTATGAGGAGGATTGTTTTGTACTTGGGAATTATTTTGTTTCGCGCGTACGTGTTGTATTCATTTTGCGATGGTTTCGAAGATCGCTTTTTTGCCGCCAACGAAAGCCTCGATAATGATAACACCTGCTGGTATGGTAACTTGTTAAGAAGATATTCAGGAGAAAGTCAAAATGAATGCTATGGAACCGCCTTCGATTTTAGTGATCATATTGTACTTTTCTTTGGCCATCTCATTCCGATTCTCATGTTCGAAATGTCGCTTAACTTTGTGATGGAACATCCAGAAGGGTCTGCGACAAAATCGAAACATGCCCGAATGATAGTCAACTTGTTGGTTGCTTTTATTTCTTCTTACTTGATTTTGATCACGCTCTTATCTGCGTTCCGAACGGCAGCCTATTTCCATACGCCTCTTGAATCCATAATTGGGTATATCGTATCGATGGTCGTTCAATTACCCCTTGCTTTTTGCATTTGTTCCAATGATGAAAGATTCATGATATCCAGATGTTCGGGATTAGTGCTGCATACGAACAAGGAAAGCTAAAGAAGATCACTGCAGAATGAAAAATTTAAAAAAATAATAATCGTCCTTACTTTGCGGATAGCTAGAAATTTTTTCGACTTCAGGCACCAGCCAAGACATAAATCTAAAGACACTATGGCTTCGCTCAAAAATGCTGTGAAAAGGGTGATCAATATAGAGCAAATTTCAAGATTATTTGTAGATGAGAATGAAGAATTATATGGTAACTTCACCTATCTGTGTTCGATTGATAATTTTCGAAGTGTTTTTAGCCGGCATCAATTACGAAAGCATCTTCAGAAGCGTGGCGAGGAGGATACGGGATCAAAAAGGAAACTATGCGAGCGTTTGAAATTATCTATCCAGAGAGAAAAAGAGCAACGAGCAAAAGAGTCCGAGGAGGCGAAGGCCGCGTTTTATCAAGCACAGAGCATGGAAGAAGCAGGTTCGGGTAGGTACTTTTCTCATTGACCTCGTTTTAAAGCTAAAGTCAAAAATAAGTACTCACATTCTTTTGTTCCTCTTTTTTTAAGTATATATTGTTGGCGAGCTTGGAATACCTGTAGAGAAAGAGATCGAAGATTGCCCATGCAGTGTGCGGTTAATACCAGCTCTTCGCGGAGTAAGACCTCATCACGTAACATGTGGCGGCAACAATATTTACTGTGTCACGGTTGATAATATTGTATACACTTGGGAAGTAGACAAAAGTCAATCACAGGTCAGTGAACCGCGAATTGTCAAAGATTTGACTGGAGAAGAAATTTCCCATGTCGCTACATCCTCAAATTTCGGATGTGCTAGTAGTTTAGGTGGAGACTATTATAGATGGGGACGTCTGGGATTAGGGCATGTTCGCAGTCAGCCTGAGTTGTGCATAGATATGCCTGAAAGTGAACATGTAGTACAAACTGAGTGTGGCGAAAGGCATTGCATGCTTCTCACTCTACATGGTAGCGTGTTCAGTTGGGGAATTGCGTCTGATGGTCGCCTAGGTACGGTAGAAGAGTCCACAACGTCTAATGAGAGTGGATTTTTTTTGTGCCCAACAAATGTTCACTTTAGGATACCTAATGACGAAAAAATCGTAAAGATTTCCTGCGGTGCTCTTCATACACTAGCGTTGTCATCTTCCGGTTCTATATATTCATGGGGATCTGGAGCTGGGGGAAGACTCGGTCACGGAGACTGCTCCGATAGGTGGACTCCAACCCCGATACAATCGGTAAAGAATTTTCATTGTTCAGATATAGCCGCTGGCACTTGGCACAGCTGTTGTGTGCTAATCATACCTCCTCTTAAAAATAGTGGACATGTATTCTCATTTGGCAGTGGCCTCCATGGGCAACTCGGTCAAGGCGAAATAACGTCCACCTTTTCTCCATCCGAGGTAAAATATTTCCATGAGAACTGTATAGGAGTTCAACAGATCTTTAGCGGTTCTCACCATTGTGCAGCTATCGCTAGCCGCGGATCGATTTATACATGGGGGTGCAATTTGAACGATTGTTTAGGGCACGAAACCCTCAAAAGCAAGTTTGGGCTCAATTTTACAGGTGAACCAGGACTTTGTTGTGGTAAATTTGGAGGTACCGTGTCAGGGATTGGACGTGGACTCCCTCGTTCGATATGTTGCGGCAAAGGATTTACTGTAATTGCTTGCAATCCATTTAACACGAGACCTAGCGAGAAATCCGTTGACCACAACTCCGCTAGCGAAACTTCCATATCTATTAAGACAGATTTGGCAAGTTAAGACAATGTACAATTTTTTTTCAGCAAAGCTGTTGATTTCAATTCGAGTGAATAGTTGATGTCGTTGGTAAAAAGGTAATAGGGTACCATTTAACACGAGACCTGGCGAGGTAGAAGTTGACCACAACTCCGCTAATGAAACTTCTATATCTATTAGACAGATTTTGCAAATTAAGACGAATTGTACAAAAGTGCTTCCGCAAAGCTGTCGATTTCTATTTGAGTGAATAGTTGATATCGTTGGTAGAGAGGGAATAGGGTACCCAGATGTCAAAAGAGTTCGCCTCAATCGGACACATATATAAGCTAACGTAGTCAACGGACACGAAAGATGTCATTAATTTTTAGACTATGCAACTGCGGCATTAGGCAGCTTGTTTTGAGCTACACATGGGCCTGCGGAAGTTTTCATCGGTATTCCCTGGTAGGACGCAACACCTGAATCATCTGTTGCCAAATCTGGAAAGATCTTGTCCAGCATTTTCTTCTTAATAATCTGGTTCTCTGTTGCCTGTAAACGAAAGTAAACAAAAAATTTAGAAAGTTTCGCAAACTATTAAAGGAGGATTACAAAAACTCACCGGTTCTCCATCGAAACCTTCAACAAGTACGCGTTCCCCAACTTCGGCTCCTTCTGGGGGAACCACGAATTCTACCTTTGATCCGTCCTCGTTTGCCGCACACATCACCATCCCATGACTAGGAAACCCTGCCAATTTACGTGTTTTGAGGTTTGAGAGAACAAGAACACGCTGACCAACTAACTCGTCAACATTGTAGTGTGCGCGTAGGCCACTTGCAATTTGCCGTGGTTCTCCTTCACCAATATCAATTTCTTCGCAAAATAATTTATCCGCTTCCTCGTGCTCCCAAGCTTTCGTAATAACTCCAACGCGAATATCTAATTTTGATACATCGATTGGAGCTGCTGCCTCTCCTGGCTGAGGTTCCTTCTTTTTGTTCTTTTTCTTTTTGCCCTTCGACTCTTCGCCATCACTATATCCCGCCCAAAGTTCCGCGTCAAGCTTTTCCCTCCTAGCCTTGTCAGCAGACATTTGAGCCTCTTCCTGCTTTTCGACTTCTGTAAACTGATCAGGATTTAGGAAACGAAGCGTTCCTTCATCGTGAAAATGAGGAAATTGCTTCAAGAAACGCAAGTCGCTGTCATAAAATTCACGAATATCAGTAATTTGATGAATGACCATAGCAAATCGTTCGGCACCAAAACCGGCTGCAAATCCAGAATATTTGTCGGGGTCAATTCCGGCCATTTCCAAAACATTTGGATCCACCATTCCACAGCCGAGTACCTCAAGCCACTTTCCTTTAAAGAATACGTCAACCTCCATACTTGGCTCCGTGAAAGGGAAATAAGATCCTCTAAATCGTACTTCAATACTGGGTCCAAACATTTCCTGGAGAAAGTGCGTTACTGTACCTTTTAAATGTCCAAGATGTAAATTTCCTTTCTCTTCAATAGCAAGTATTTCAACTTGATGAAAAATCATGGAATGGGTTGCATCAATATCATCTCTTCGGTACACACGACCAGGACATACGATCCGAAATGGAGGTGTTCGCTTTTCCATTTGTCTAATTTGAACAGCACTGGTGTGGGTACGAAGCATGTTTTCCATATCGCTAGTGATATAAAGGGTATCCTGCATATCTCTAGCAGGATGATCCTTGGGACAATTTAAAGCTTCAAAGCAGTAATAGTCTGTCTCTATTTCAGGCGAGTTTTCACGATCTGTTACCGTATCGTAGCCCAATTTTACAAATATATCAGTTGCTTTTTCGATTGTCATACTTAAAGGATGCCGCGAACCAACTCCGCTGTTGGCAATACCTGGCAAAGTCACATCAATTTTTTCATTCTCCATTTGATTCAAAATTTCCTGTTCCGCAAGTTTCCCCTTAAATTCACGGCATTGCTCTTCCAACAAGTCACGCACTTCGTTGACGGTTGCACCTAACTTCGGTTTATCTTCATTCGGTAACAAGCGAAGGTATCCCATTGCTTGATTCACAGGCCCCTTTTTACCCAAATATTTCACACGCACTTGCTCAGCTTCCTCACCAGTAGTGCTCGAATTCAATTCAGCCAACGCAGAATCCTTTGCCGAATTCAGCTCCTCAACAATCTCATCAAAAGTTTTTTCAACCGTACTCATACGAAGGCATCCAGTATTACGCGCATTCGAGACATGACTCCTACCAAGGAAACTGCTGCTACTGCCACTGCCAGTAGTAAAGGCACATACAGAGTTTATAGTAGTGGCAAGAAGATAGAACGCAGCTGCTGCATACATGGATCTCATTCTTCTACTCTCTTTCTTTTCTTTTTGTGAAAGAAGGTACACAAACGATAACAAACTGATTTCTTCACTAAACTTCACTTGACTTCAAAGAGATTACCTGCTGATCTATCAATCATTTACCAACGCTGTTTATAGTGTTGTCAAATGAATTCCACACAATGTTTATAACGTAGTACAGAAAAACAACAAGCTAGTCTGTTTTCTTTGATGGAAGATGGAATTGATCGTCTCTATACTCGTACAATGTGTCTCTGCGTGTCGACTGACGCACAGACTTGCACAGGATGCTGCTTGCTGCTTTAAAACGTACGAGTGTAATTAGTAATTACGTAATATGATCTAACACATACTTGTGTGGATCGCACATCATTGTTTTTGACTTCTAATCCGAACTTTGGGTGGTATCCATTTCATCGAAAAGCGTTCGCAAAGGTTTGTCGGACCTGACCCTGACCTGACCTGCGTTGACATTGCCTAAAACATTTAGTAAATGCAGCAGTTGCAATAAGCATTATTTCAAACGTTGTCAAAGCATGGAACTATGGAATATGCTTGATGAGGTTTGGTTGTGGCTAGAGGACGTAGGGCTTGACAAGATAAGAAAAATAGGTTACTTTAGATTTATTGCAGGCTGTATATCCAGATGACTTTATTTCAAAATGTCCTCCGCACTAAGGTTTCCAATCGAACCTAGATTCGCAACATCATATTCTTTTTCATTTAACATGTTCTCGTCCACAACTCTTTGTTTGGCAGCATCGACATCTGTCTTTGGAAAGAAGCTCAAGAATTTGTCAACCTGGACCTTTGTAGCCTCAAGACCGTTCAATACCAATGGCTCTTTCCCCGCCATACTATCATAATTTCCTACTTTCAAATTCTGAATGTCTGATGCATCAAAGTACTCAAGGATTGTGTACAAATCCTGCACAGCGCTCTGGCCAACTTCACTTGCTTGAACTCTTTTCGGATTCTCTAGAAATGAGGCCGCCACAATCAAATTATCGTTGAAACGATAGTTCTTTAACACAGATACGGCAAAAGTCAGTTCTGAAGTTCAATAAGAATATTCAAAAATCAAGATATTTGAAGGTCGTACCTGAATCATAAACTTTACAGCAAGCTTCACATTCGCTCTTTGCACGTCCTTAAATTTTCCAGATTTTATCAACCTCGTTTCTTGTTGCGTAGCTTCCCTGACACGAATTATTGAATACAAAGCCTCTGCTAATTTCCCCGAGTCAGATGTAGGCTGTTGAGATGAAACATCATCACTGTTCACTGACTCCAACAACTCAGCCGCAGAAACTCTCGAAGAAAAGATTGCATTCGACACCCCAAAGAAAGATCCAGAAGCAACGGCCGAGATAAATTCTCGTCGATTATCGACAGCCAATTGAGTATTGGAAGTATAATCACATCTATACAGAGAACTGAAACTGATTACAAAGTTGCACTGCAGGGAAAACAGTATGATAGAAGCAAGGTAACATCTTGTGGAAAACATCACTTCTTCGTTTGTAGATAAACTATTCTTAAAAAACTGTTTTTTGCTCTCTTAAGAACAAAAAGACAAACCTCACACAGTCCAAAACAAAAAGTTTTGCGAATCGACTGAGACGTCAATAAAAAGTGTTAACCAAATTGGTACAAGTTACAAAACAACCCTCACTTGAGACTCAGAGTTCCCTTCTTTTTTTCGTGTCTGTTTCCTTCTCTCTATCTCTCTCTCTCTCTCTCTCTCTCTTCCTTTTTCTCGGAGATGTACGTGCCTACTGCATACTGCATACAACCCGTAAAACCTGAATCATCTGACGTGAGCGACGATCCATTGTGCGTTTGTGTGTC
>Ga0209092_10001827_pt1 | contig 20188 bp, 13 predicted proteins | sample FraStrMetagenome_FD_187446 | JGI IMG/M metagenome (GOLD analysis project Ga0209092, IMG submission 187446) | Marine eukaryotic phytoplankton communities from Arctic Ocean - Fram Strait ARC3M Metagenome (SPAdes) (version 2) | ecosystem: Environmental > Aquatic > Marine > Oceanic | place: Fram...
AAATTTGTGACTTATGTTTATGATTAATGCCGACTCTTTGTTTCGGGGGACACTTCAAATTTTTATGTCGCATAAATAAAATTTATGTTTTATGTTTTATGTTCATGTGTGTTTCGGGATTGCTCCAATGTGCAATGATTGGTGAGGGATGTGCAGTTGTGTGTCAAAAATAAAATTCGGTTCCTGTGAAGTTTGCATGTCAGATCGACAGCAATTGTGAAAATAGAAAATATATCAAAATCGTAGTAACGTAATGACTCGAAGAGCATGCATAGCATGTATCATCAACAATTTGTTGTCTATTAAAGTGAAGTAGTTGCAAAAAATGGATTAGTTTACTTATTGAATTTATGTTAAGTAGATTTTTATTCGTGGATGTGCCGGTTACCGGCACATTTCCGGAAAGTTGCACTCCAAACGGCACATTTTGGGAATTTTCTCAATTAATTTTATAAAAAAAATATTTTTTCAAGTGTGGATTGCATTTCTTCTACTTTTCCAAATTTTCATTAATCAAATAAAACCATTATCAACGATATCTATTCTATTTACTAATGGTGGTCGTAGATCTATGTTCGTGTGGAGTACAACAATTTTGTCGATTCCAAAAAAAATAAAAATATCTTGCGGAATTTGTCTGTTTGATAAATCCAAATTATTGCCTGCTTGACGTGCTTCTAAAAAGACTTCACGTATAGCATTTGCTTATCAATCACAGTGCTAAGTCATCATGGTCGCTAAGTAACCTAATGACAAGCTTACGTAATGTATATGAGAGAAGTAAAACCTTTCCAAACACAACTAGTAAACACAATTGATGCCAGTGTATGCTATACATGCGACGCCGGTACTTACATGCTAATCAACAAATAAAATCTTCTTTGAAATAACTTCATGTTTCGATTTGTTGGTTTTTATACACGTACGAAAAATTTCACCGTTTCGCAACCAATAAGTTGTAAAAGTTTAAAATGGCTTTTGTTCTGAATTCCTTTTTCTTTTTTTAAATATTTAATAACCACTTTTAAGTATTGAGAGCATCAATTGTTTAAGTATTTCATCCAATAGTAGATTCTGGCGAACGAAGACTTTGAGTCAAGATGAACGATATTTTATGTCAAAAGAAGTTGATTGCTTACTTGCCGTGTCGATGTTAACGCAATTAATTCCAAGCCTAACTTTGGCGCCAAAAGTGACTTTAAAACCTTTCGACCAAAACATCTGATTTAATTTGTTATTTTGTAATGTTCATAAATCCTAAATTGTGTTGCCGGATATATGACAGATCGAGCTTCCTTCTTCCAGTGTTTCACTTAACCTATAATAACAATCGCTTGTCGCGAAACAGCTCTCGTAAGTGCAAAAGATCTACGATCATCCATCTCAGAACATAAATCACTTCGGTTTATATGTTTATAGATTTCAAACTACTGGATGAGATTTCGGTTCAAAATTGATACATCCAACTGCTTCAAGAACAGAAAAAATGAATTAAGTACTACCATTTTAAAGGTAAAAGGCAATAGACGGCGGCTGTCAATGAGGGTTAGTATCAAACTACAGAATTACACCTATGGCACATGCAATCAAACAAATAACGCGACTTCAAATCACGTTTCCGTCTTGACGTATCTGTAGCATTCTTTCCAGCGGCTTTATGCAAGTTTATATAACTTATTGTTACTTCTTCGCCCACAGATATATTTCTCAGCGCAACAACATCAATTGTAGCATCAACAAAATGTTGACTCCGAACTTCTGCGGAGGGATCGCACGAATGGTTCATCATTGCAGTGAGTGAAAAGAGGCCTGCAATTTCTATGGCACACAAACTTCGAATTTGATCATCCATTTGACGTGTAAGTCCGCTTTCTGAGCCAAGTAGACGCGATAATTTTTCAATAGCTTCTTTATGTTCATTGGTATTTCGGCCGCAAAACTGAAGAAGGCTATTGTAGTAGGGCGTGAACGGTGATTGAGTTGTCATTCCAATTGCATTTCGTGCAGATATAGATACGATTCGATTGAAAAATTCGATATCGAACATCTCTCTTTCTTCCAACGTCAAATGAAGGTAGCTGGTAACGGTTTTATGAACTCTCTCCAGTGAAAAACTCTCGACGCTCTTTTTCGATTCGTTTTTGGAAAATGAATGGTCACCCAATTCGAGCTTCTGAATATCTTGGGCCTCTCCACAAAAGCTCCAGAACTGCTTAAACTGAAATTCCGAATGACCCTGACGAGATAAAATCACAAGAGATTGCATTATTCGAATTGCGAGAAAAATTGGAGGTAAAACCAACGCATCGTTGTCGTCGAGGGATAGGATTTGAGATATAATTTCTGATAGCGTGCAACAGCTACCAAAAAAATTAAAAAAATTACGTTTACATTTTTCGGAACAAAAACTTGCCTATTTGTAAAACGTGGTACGAAGTATTGACAGGAGCAAATAAGAAATGAAACACGAGACAATTGAAAGGAAAAATTGAGTATACATACATCACAGCTTTTACAGAAATATACTCCACCAGGAAATGGTATATGCTTTGATACCTGCGAATCATACTTTTCTTTCTCTTCATCCTCCGAGTTAAAGTAAATACATTCGTAATCTGGGATAGGCCAAAGTTGGCGAAGGGGCATGACGAATGAAACTGATTCACCTTTACTTGAGCATTCCCCTTTGCTCAGACAATCTCCCATTTCCAAAGAGCGATAGCAATATTGGCAACCACGCGCACTGTAACAAATGCGATCGCCAGTATATTGTATAGGCTTTTGCTGAGCTGCAATCTGTGCTCGTTCGGTAAAGATAATATCTCCTTTGCGAATACTCTTCGATGCAATAAGCACATTACCCCTCTCGAATACAGAAAAATCGCAAGGTACGACAGGAGGCAAACATAGAGTACCAGTTCGCGGGTCAATGGCGTGAGCTCGTTCCATCAAGAACGACCTAACTTTTTGCGGTAAATACTTAAGTTCTTGTAGATTAAAACATTCCGTGTTCCTTTTTTCATCTCGTTTAGCCTTCGCATTCACCTTCCTTAGAGGGGACATCGATGAACTGCTGTTCAAAGCACTATTATTGCCTTCTTCATCCCAATTTGAACATGTTATATCGTCCCTAGACAAGCCAAGGAGAATGTTCAGTCCTTCGTCCACTTCTGCGTCTGCACTGTTCGATAAATTCATGTTTGACTTGAGGAGAATGGGTTGCAATTCGAACAAATATGTTGCAATGATCGAAGCACATTTTTTAGTTTATTTCATGAATTCTGATAATGCATGCAAGGCATCCTAAAAATATGGAAGTGCGTGAATTCGATTATCAGCAAATTGATTTCACAAATGTGTTGTAATTAAGTTTTGGATATTTCAGACACAAGTGCAAATAGTGTCGCTGATGAGAGAGGATGGGAGATGGGAGTCGTTTCGTTGTCAAGCCAATGGCTGTCCGTACAGAGAGACTGTAGGCTGTAGCCTGTAGCCATCCCTTTGACCGTAGACCGTAGACCGTAGACCGTAGACCGTGGAGTCTGTAGTCTGTAGTCTGTGCGGCTATGTTCTTAGTTCTTAGCTATTCTCGTTCCGCGCTTGCTTTTATTAATACATGATATATCACACACACATCATGCATATGTGATTTGAAATTTAGGCGCTCTTTTCTTTTCACTGTTTCTCTATTTTGAATACCGGTACTCTGAAATTAGCAACGACCAAAATTGATCGCACTTTGAAGAAAAGTATACAAAGAGCACATCAGCCACAATGCAACAGAAAAGTTTATAAAGAGCACATCAACCATAATGCAACGTCTATATCTGCTTAAAACGAATACTGTCAACAACACAAAGGTTCACCATAACTTTGCTCTCTCATTTCTCAAGACATAATATATCTTTCTGTTCTGCCTTCATTCAAGCGTCGCTTCAAATTTATTTGTACAATGTACTTAAACCAATTTCCTCGAATAGCAATTTTCTATGCTTTTCTACCAAACTTTTCTCATTCCGTTGAGGATATGCCTGTCAATGAAATGATACAGAACCCATCATTCCCAGGTAAGTCGACACGAGCAAGCAAAGGAGTCATAAAGCACTCGAAAAGTAAAGAGAAGAAACATCAACATCATTCCTGGCCTTCACTATCTCCCAATAAAAGCAGTAAGTAAAATAGTTAGTTGTTTTGATGGTTTCTTAAATTGATATTGATCATATTGCTATCAAGACGTTCAAAATAAGCACCACAGCTCTATTTGGCCTTCCGAAGCGCCTTTCAGTAAAGAAGGATTTGGTGAGATAGTTCTAATTTTAAAATTAATGCAGTCTTCTAAGCTCACATCACTGTAAACTTTATGCCTTCTTCATAGAAACATTAAAGCCATCTCAGGAGGCTACATCGATTCCGACAGAAATACCTTCTGAAGCGCCGTTCAGCGGAGAAGGATTCGGTGAGAAGCTTGTGTAATCTTGACTTCAGCACCGACGTATATGCTCACAATAGTGCAAACTTCATGCTTTCCTTATAGAAGAATCAAATCCATATCAGGGGGGTACATCGATCCCGACCATGCATGTTCGCAACAATAAAATAAGTGAAATGCCTTCTAGTCCCACGTCGCACTTCGATGAGCACACTTTGGTTCCGTCTTTATTACACACTGACAAATATAACAATCATCGTACATCTATTCCCTTACAGATTAGCAAAGCACCGTTTTTCGAGTCTCATGTGCCAACTGTCCCATTTTCATTCCCAACGTTCCACCCAAAGACTCATCTTCCATCACAAATTCACCAGTGGAAAACAGAGCAGCCGGAACATTATCATTCATTCTCGCTAAATCCGGCCGAATATATAGGTAAAGCTGTGGATTTTGTCCCGTTCATGATGCAGGTCGATTTCAAGAATTTACAAAATCAAGTCAGCAATAAGGATACAGTTGATAGATCATTCTCTTCAGAAAAACTTCTCTTGGAGATGGAAAAATATTTGTACGAAAATTGGTGCTCCAATCTTAATGGATATTGTACCCTTTTCCAATTTGACTTATATAAGCAACTCATCACGCAAAGCGACAAGCTCGCAATACAATCAAGCATTGTGTTTCGAATCTACGGAAGTGCAGACTTTACGAAGGAACAATATCCCAACATTGAAGATTTAACCATGTACATTTTTAACGTATTTGATGACAAGGGTACCGATTACTTCCTGTCAACTCTTCATCAATTAAATGATGAATGCTTTTCAAACATTATTGATATACAAGTTTACGGTTCCGATGAAGAACAAAATCCTGATTTCGATGAATCAAGACCATATATTCAAAATGGAAGCAAGAAAAAACTAGATTTCGATTTGGAAAGACGCATTCCAGTATTAACTCTTATGGTTTGTGTTTGCCTAATAGGCTTCTTAGTACTCCGCTTGAAAGCTAACATCGTTGAAATGAACCACAGGAGAGAAGTTACCGGTGGCTTCGAAAGCGAAGCTAGTGTGAAATCTTTGCAAAGTAAAGCAAGCCAACTCTATATTCAAAGCACATTTTCGTCAGGAAATGGCGATTCCTTATCAATGGTTCGATCCATTCCATCGAGTGATGAAACTACGTCATCTCCGAACGGAAACGATGAGAAGAATTTAAGTCACGATTTCGAAGAAATCTGGTGCAGTGATGATACTTTGTACAGCACCACGCAAGGTGGAAGAGTTTCCTTGTAATATACTTCGTAATATCATTAACAAATAAATAATTTAGTAACTTTGTTATTCGTGAATATTTGAAAATGCTTTTTGATAGAATTACATATAAGCGCAAAATCAGTGCTTATTACTTTTAAAATATGACAACACCTATTCAAGTACGTAAGGAAAATCATAAATAAGCATTCTTAATTATTTGTGGTCAAGGTCAAAAGTAATTGCACATGCGTTTTCAATAACTTTTAAAAAGCTCCACATCAAACAAATTTTTTATCATTGTGAGGTGATTCACTTTATGATCCGTAGAAAGGCTAATTGTCTTCTCATCGGAGGGTCTTAACGACTGAGATTAGACTGTGCGCTGATTTAATATATTATGAAAGACTTCTATTTCTTCAGTAACTTGCTGGAAAACAAAGCCGCAACCAAAATTGCAGACGAAAGCGCCAGTAACGTTTTCCCTTCAAGTTTGCTTGAAGAGCCCTTTGCAGTCTTCTCACTTTTGGAAAGCTCCTGAAGAATTTATGTTCATGAGCTGCTTACAGTTTATACTTGATATTTTTCTTGTAAATTGAACGTACCTTTTTAGCACAAACACACGCTCCTCTGATGCCTAAGTCTTCGGGAATTACAGCGAACACAGGTATCGATTTCATCAATTTTGAAAGCCTTCCCCTTTCACCTAAAGAAGGAGTATAAGCAAAATTAACGCAGGTAAATCTAATGTCAAGATTTGTCTACCATCTTACCAAAAGCTTTCATGAAAGGTGAGTCCGAACCTTCGATATATTTAATGTTCTTCGGTGTTAAGCCACCAGTCAAAAAAATTCCTGTGGAAATTACATAAATAAGCAACACGTATTTTCACTACGTTTTCGGATGATATTTACCTCCAGTTGGTATAAACTTTGCGGCAACACTGCCAGTTTCGGCACCGTAAGTTCTAATACACCATAAAAAGGCCAAAAATGAGATTTTCAAACAGTGTAATAAAGTTGCATAATGATATTTTGATATCGCAATCTTACGTTGCAAATATGAGCATGGTTTCTTCACATAATGATCCAGGTTTCGCGTTCATCGAAATATACTTTCCCTTCATTGCCCCACCATTCACAATCTGTTCGTGAGCAACTTTATCAACACGGTCCGGGTATTCGCCAGCTAAATAGTCGTATACATTTACAATCCCGGTTCCACTGCAGACTCGTTCGACTGAAATTCGATTATCACAACCGTAGCGATTACGAATAAATTGAAACATTTTAAATTGTTCACTGGAGCGCGGAACGAAGTCGGAATGACCACCCTCTGAGGCAAAGCATGCATAGTCTTTGGTGTCACCAGTGCTAGTAGTCAGATAGCATTCTCCCAATCCAGTACCAGCCCCTACGCATGCCTAGGATATTAAAGAGATATCAACAAAGGTAACAAAACAATATCACCAAAAATACAGGAAAAAGAAGAACTAACCTTCGGGCCTGTTTCATTCACAGGATCTCCTTTGTTCACTACGATGCATTCAGTTTCATAATCTACAGTTAAGACACCATATCCCATCCCTACAAAATCATTGACCACCTTGGCAATCGTAATACATTCAAAAGTATCGACAACTGCAGCACCGTTCACTTCAAACTTTCCATCAATTACATTTGAAAAGTTACACGTATTCTCAAACACAGGACCAGCACATGCAAAGCAACACACCACTGTCAACCCATACTCGGTGGGAGAAACCCCTTGAGAACTCAGCGATTCATTCAGTACTAGGTCTAAAAGCTTAAGGAACCCGCCATACGCGAGGGATGGATCCGCATTGCCACTTGTACTGTACTCCTTGTAAAAATCAGGTTTGTTTTCAGGAGTTGTCGGCTTAAACAGTGCAAAGCGACTGTTAGTGCCACCGATATCGCCACCTAGTATGTAGGTGCTCATGATAGTATATTCTGATAAGTGTAACTTTTTGTGAAGGAGGAGCAGATGGGAAGTCAAATTAATTGTGTAGCTCAAAATAAAGATTTTTGGAAAAAATATCTTTTTGGCCCGGGTTGCGAAGGGAGAAAATCGGTTACACATATAAACAATCCTCCTCCGAACCTGGAACTGATGAAGAGGATGAGTTACCGGTATTAATAAAACTACAAAGTAATCCTGGTACAATAGTAGAAGTTAACAAAATAAAAGCATACAGATTAAATAAATTAGAGATGAAGAATTGTTTTCGATTATATATAGACTTATCGATATTGGTTGATGGTCAACATTTAATTTAAATATATACATACATGTGTGTACGTATAACTTATACATTTTTTTTGTACATCTCTTGTTGAATATTTGTTTATTTATGTGAGTGTGAGTTCTCTCGCAACAGATAATAAAAACAAAAAATTATGATGACAGCATCCAGCTGATCTGCCTCGCGATGTGTTCATGAACTTCACAGGTTTTGTAGACTCTACATATGACAAAGACACAAACGAAAGGTTTCACTCTGTATGCATCGTACATGTTAAATAAAATCCATAAAACACAGCTGCAGCTGCTACCCTGTTACCTACGAGCGGGAATCAATCATCTCCAGGTTTCCAGGGTACAAAAATCCAAATACCGGTATTAATACATGTACAAATTTACAACATTACGAAATGACGTAGGTACGGACGGACGGACCTACTCGTACATATGATATGCTTCAGTTCCCCTCTTCTTCCACTTCAACGCCCAAATTGGCTGTCCGCTGTCTCCTAACCCTGACTCTAACCCATTTACAGATTGACTATACTTTACACTAACGATGCCTTCACTGATATTAACTATAGTCATAATAACCATAACATGTTCCCTTCCATTCCTAGTAGATGCCATTGAGGACGCAACAGCTGGTGTATCAATGGGAACAACGATAGTGGCAGCAAAGTTCGACGAAGGAGTTGTGTTGGCATCCGATTCACGTACTTCTGTATCAACGTACGTTTCCAATCGATATGCTGCCAAGATTAACGTTTTGTTTGATCATGGTGCGATGGAGGGAGATGCTGCGTGCGTCTGTAGGTCTGGTTCGGCAGCTGATACACAGCACTTGATTGAACGTGTACGCGAAGACTTGTTTCGGCGGCAACATTCATCCTTTTCGCTTCCTCGGGTGAGCGTGAAAAGTGCAGCCTTTTACATGAAGCATTTAATGAATCGTATATTGGAAAAAGAAAACCCCAACTTTTCTTGTGCTCTGATATGTGCTGGATATGACTCAGAGTTGGGAGAGGGGGTTATTTATTCTATTCTTCCTTCTGGGGCATTTTTCGATGAAAGTGATGTTGGCGTTGTAACGCTTGGATCAGGATCCGTATTTGTTCAGGCGTATTTGGACGATTATTACAGGCCTAATATGAACAGAGATGAAGCTATTTCTTTCCTCGCTAGAGCAGTTGAGCTTGCAATAGCAAGGGACGGTCAATCTGGTGGGTCTGCTAATTTGTGTGTAATTGATAAGAGTGGATGCAAATTGATCAGCGACGCGACTAAAATTTTGTCCTCAACTGGTCCGGATACCAAATTGAATGGATTCGCCGATGCTGTAAAACAGCAATGAGACAGGATTTTGCTCGAATAGAGCGCAAAAATTGATGTTGAGAGAGGACTGAACGTTTAGATATGAAGTCTATTGAAAACTAATCTGTCATCCTAACTGTTGTCCTGTGTTTCGTGGCTTTTAAACGTCGTTTAAAGCAAAAGCAACATTGTTGAGAATGTTGACAAAGTGCTTACTGGAGATAAATATCGACGAAGGCGCTTTCAGGAAATAGTTTCCGTTCAGTTTATTGAATTTTAATTGTTTTTCAAAACGTCGCATAGAGTAAGCTCTCTGATGTACGTAGAAGATGATAACGTCGTGGGCAACAAACTCAAACATATTAGGGCGATAATGAATCTAGCTGGATAGATTCAATTCAGCTTAAATTAGTCGAAAACCAACATACGATTATTTTTTCCTTCGAACAAATTTCGTCAGTGCACCGCAATCTATCTGATCGGAAATGAAGATGTTTGCCAGAAGAAGTTGTTAATGAAATGAGAAACGTGCGGAAAGTAAATAACAATCCTGCTAAGATGTGTTCCACGCCTTTGAATATCCTTATGGACAGCTGCGTCCCAAAAATACGCACTTACAACTCGTCAAATCTGCGATTGAACAAGTTTTCCATTGCTTGATCGGAACAAACTGATAGTAAGTGTATAATAAATGCTAAGTTACCCATGGATTGAATCGGTGACGCCACATTGTATCGTTAAGACATTTTCTCTAGACTATGAAACTATGACATGCCATTTCTATTGATTAGTGCTAGTCATTCATTGTTGACAAGACGCTCTATACAAATTTCTGACAATATTGAAGGGATTTGATACATGTCTTTTGATACGTTATTCAACAATAAAAGATGCAGTAGTGAATGAATACATGATCCAACACTGTACTTCATTTTTAGCGATTTTACATGTTCCTCATTAAGGACACAAGTCTGAATGCCATCATCTTGCATGCACGGTACACCGCTCGATTTCTGACTGTTCGTCGATTGTAATGGTTGTATGCTTAAGTCAGACTGTTGAGTTTCCGTCAAACAGAATGAAGCATTAATTTGCATTGATAGCATCGGTGTACAATTAGAATCTGAATCCAATTCCTTTTTACTACAATGGATTTCATCATCATCGTTCGATTCCGACAAAACTTTGTCGCATGTTGCAACATCAACCACTATAAATTTGAGTGGATCAAACACTGGTGATAGCGCATGTGAAGCGCTCCCTTCAACAGTTCGATCCTTTTCTCTGTCTAAGGAAACAAAAGATATCTCATTACCTTCTGCTATAGGTAGATTCGATCCAGCCCCAAACCACACTTTGGATGTCGGCCTATCACTAAGTAGTTCATCTCGTACTATGCCCTCATCTCCTGTAACAAATTTGGAAGTCCTATCACATTTCTCATCTCCAGGAATTATCCGACCAGTTAACCCTTGTTCCACAACAGATTTATTGTTCAGCTGCACCATCGCCGCATTTGTACCAGAAACAAACAAATGTAATGCATCCTCTTCACTCTTGTTCAAATCCTTGTACGTCGCGAAAGTGATCATCTCTTTTGACAAAAATCGTTGAGCTTTCTTCACATTGTTGCAATGAAAACAATTGCGAGAACGAGAAGATCTTTCTCTCTTTCTTTTCTTTATGGATACACATTCCGAAGACGTACACCAATGACACGATGCTCGCTGGGAACGGATAATTAGTTCTCTACCAAAAGTGAACATTGAAGATGTTCCACTTTCGCCATCGTTCGAACAAAACGTCCGTATAACACAATCCGAGTGAAGCTCGTTTACCACATCGGCCGCGTCTTGACCATCTTCTTTCCCGTTCAAAGCGCACTTTGGAAGAAGCACGAGGCTGCGTTTTTTCATGAGATGTGTGACCGCTTCTATGTTTTGTTTGTTATGCGGATGCATCAGGTGGCAATCCACTGCTTCTTCTTCTTCTTCTTCTCTGGTCGCAATGTCGAGATCTGTAATCATCTGACGAGCGTATTGTGCGAAACGAAACTCGTACTCGTACATACAAACACGCACACAGCGCACACCCACACAGAGTAGAAGTTAACAAAATATAAAAGCATACAGATTAAACAAAATATCAAAGAGAGAAAGTATGAGGGTGGACGGTGGACGGTGGACCACACACCACAAGACCCTAGGGATTTGGGACGAACACAACAAATATACCTGGTGCAATAGTAGAAGTTAACAAAATAAAAGTATACAGATTAAAAAATAGCTCAGACAACCTAGAAAATTAACGGAAACAAACGGCTCAGACAACTACGACGACTACGTATATACGATCGATACATAATATCCACTCCAGATAAGAACTTTTCTGCAGCATACAGAACATGATGCATGTATTAAGTTTTATTTGAGTCTCTCCAAGAAGGACAGGTAATTCATGATATTTCTGTCGTATGTTTTAAAAGGAAGAAATGGTGCAGGAGAAGAAGCTTAAACATAACACAATTTTGCTTCAAATCTCTGAGTTATCTACATAGTTCGACAGATCACAATAGATATGGCCGAAACAATAATTTAATTCTCTAATAGTCCGTACATTAGTCGAAAAGTAGTCATCAGGACAAAAAGTGCCTTTATTCTGGAATTGTTTGAGACACTAAGTCAGTCAAATTGCCGTCGCTTGAAGACGTACTGATCATACCATTCGATTCGCCTCTTTTAACAGTGCTTTTGCCTTGGTCACGTTTAAATACATCCACTAAATTAGGTCCTGGAATTTTATCTTCCGATAATACTGGATTTCGACCCAAACTACGCGAATTCCCCGATGTTTGAGAGTGTCTGCCGAAAGTATCTTTCTGACGATTTTGTTTAATATTTTTGCCAGAGTCAGTACTAGAAGACATCATCGAACTTAGGTCACTCACTACCCTCTGACGCCTTCCTCGCCTTCCTCCTCTTTTACTTGCCTCTTGCATATTTTTTCGATGCTCAATTTCGCGCTGGTGTAGAATCTTTCGAATTGCTTCACTACTAAGTTCCTTCTCACGATTCCGTACGTTGTTCGTACCACGTCGCATGATCAACCCTGCATTTGTATTTGAATGTTGTGGTACAGAGGACTTGCTCTCTATCTCTTTTAACACTCTCCTGGCAGTCTCTTCTTCAAAACGCTTTGAAGCATCGAGAACTGCAAGTCGCAATTTTCGATGAGAACGATACAGTTCACGGTTGTTACCGATGTTGGATACAGACTCTAGCGTGTTATGATTCTGACTTGTACGCTTTGTCTCCTGTAACGAGATTGGGAAAAAATTGAGCGGCATTGCTTTTGGACTTGGAGTTGAATCATCCCTCGGAGTAAGTTTTCCATTTAAGATAGGATTATTGTGACGACTATCATCAAAGGAATGGCTTCGAAGACGTTGTCTCTCCAATTTGTCATTTGATTCTTCAACGACAATGTCCAATTTCTCTTCATTTAACGAAAAATCATCAAGAGAATTATCTTCATCTGACCGATTTAGGCGTTTCTTTAAAACATTTTCTCTAGCAGGGCTTCCTTCCACAGACGACTCTGATAAATCTTCGACAAGTGGACTGAGCGTTAACTCTGGAAGACATGAAGGCATCGAAGTTGCCTCCGTGGGCAAAAGGCGAGGGGATGCGGCGCAAATATTTCCTTCTTTGTCTCTACATTGACCTTTCATGAGAAGTAAAAAGTCTTCATAATATATATGATTCGCATCACGTGTTGAATCTCGACGACAGCTTGTTAATGAATCATGATACATTCTTTTGATTTCTTCTTGTTCCTGTGGTTCTGTAGCGCCCATTAAATCCAAAATGTTATCGAACGTAATATATCCTTTGTGCTCTCGATCAAGACGATTAAATGCGAGGCGAATATTTCGATCATCAACCTGGCATTGGCTTAATCCGGCTGCAATAAACTCATGCCAATGAATCTTCGTCTCCGACTTACGAACACGCATGGCATCAAAAATATCACCGATTTCGTCTTCGGTAAGTGCTCCAAGGCTCCCGTCGCTTGCATTTTCCAACAAAACATTTTTCAAGTTTTGCAAACTTATTTCACCAGTCCCATCGATATCATATCTTTCAAAAGCTTTCCTTAGGTGCTGAATTTGCTCAGGGAGCAAGGTAAAACTAAGTACCTCGCACAAAATTTTTCGCATATCGGAAAACTCTTTGAATTCCACAAGTGAGTTGATAACATTGCGATGCAATTGCTCATCTTTTTCTTCGTCTGGCTGCTGATTCTCGGCATAAGTTTTGAACCAAGGGTGTTGCTGAGCTTCTGCAGCCGTCGGTCTGTTCGCTGGATCAATAACAAGAAGCTTTGTGATAAAATCTTTCGCCATTGGACTGACTTGATCCCAAATATCACGCGGCTCAAATTCAAATCTTCCTGACAAAATGGACTCTCGTACTTGACCCATAGGTTCACCTCCGCATCCTCCAAACGGAGTTTCCCCTGAAAGCAAAAGAAAGGCGATAACCCCTACTCCCCAAACATCACATCTTTCGTCATATCTACCTTTGATAACTTCTGGTGCAACAGTATATGGTGTCCCAACTGCATCACTGTGCAATTCTCCTTGGAACACAAAATGCTTTGACAAACCAAAATCAATCATTTTCAGTTCAGATTCTTGATTCTTGCTGGAAAACAGAAAATTTTCCAGTTTCAAATCACGATGAACAATCTCCTTGGAATGAATATAACGAACGCTGCACAGAATATTCTTGACAAGACGAGCGCACTCCCATTCAGTATAATGGTAATCAGGTTGTTCGTCCAAACGATCGAATAGTTCTCCGCCGAGGCATAGCTCTTGAACAAGATAAATTTCACTATGCGACTCGTAAACTTCCTCGAGACGAACGATATTTGGATGGTCAAGTTGACACATGATGAAAATTTCTTCTCGTAGCTGCTCAAGTTGCGCTTGACTAACAGATAGAGAACGGTTCAAAATTGCATTCAAACAATATAGAACTAAATTAATAACTTACCTCTCAATAAGACCGACATCCAAACACTTTACAGCATATTTTACTCCAGATTCCTTGTGGGTTACAAGCCTTACAACTCCTGATACGCCACTGCCCAAAACTGGGCCATCATGGACGCCAGAATATACTTCTTCAATAGGTTTTCCAAATGGTACCTCGATGTGAACAACGTTACTGAAAACATCAAAAAGCAACCGCGGTGAGGTTTATTACGATTCGAATTATATCAAATCAAGAATTGAGTACATACTTGGTTAAATTTCCTTCCTCGCGTCTACTTTCAATCATTTGGTCCAGTCCCACGGCACTGACGCTCTGGGTTATCGATGATCTTCCCCGGTGACCAGATCTGTCCAAAGACGTACGCGAATGATGATTCGATGAACCAAAATTCGAAGGTGGCGGTGGTGGAAGAGGAGGAGAAGAGGGGCTATGACCCGAGGTAGGAGTGCCGGACAGCATACGAGGCGGCAAGGCATCTGGAGACGTAAAGCTCATGCCCCGCGTGGAAACATCGATTTGTCCCTCTTGTGCTCCATTATTTGCTGTACTAACATCTACAATTGAAACAAAGGAATCGAAGCAATGACACAAATCGTTAGATACCTGTTACGAATATCGAATCTGGTCACGGGCACAAGTCATGCAACGCTTCATTGTTGGATCACACACACGTCGGCATACAATATACATTATATATACCAGGTATATGTAATATATAAATTACGTACCCTTCACTGCAGTCGGAGCAACGCTAGCTTCAGGTTTGCTGTTGCTGCAGCCCATGGCATCCACTTCCGTCTAGATTGGAATTTTTAATATATGCGATAACGCTAAAGTTGGAGTTTGGAAATGGTTCAATGGTAAGGTGGATGGCAGAACCAGCAGTATGCATATAATATATAATATGTGTTCTATCGGTATTTTGGAAAAAAAATCTACCAAATTTCAATGAAAATTAACAATTTTTGGAAGCACTGGAAGCACTGGAAGACGCGGACGTGAAAAATCTGTGACTGCCGAGAGCTGTGTCAAAATGCCTTCACCTTTTCACACCAGTCAACTCTTCCTCCATACGGCACAGTTCTTCTTTTTGTGTTCTCGTTCTCGTTCTAGAGTCTAGAGAGAGTTCGCTTTTTCGTCGAAGTACTTGGATTTTAGATTTCTCAGGAAGTACGATTGGATTTTGGGATTTTGGAAGTCAGTCAGTTCGATGGGAGGAATCGTCATGTAGGGAAATTTTGGGTACATGGTTTATGATACATGTATATGGTATGCCGGTATGCCAACTTGTCCAACTTGAACATGGGATATGGGATACATCCTACGTAAATATCCCGTGTCTTTCTCTAATTTAGCTGTAAATGACACCTCAACGCATAAATCAACAAAAATACATGTCGTCCATGACCATGACCCTATAATTACCGCAAAAAGAACATCGTCACAACTCTCATTGTACATTGTTCATATTGGATGTATTAGTATGTCAGATGTCGGGTATTTACTTGCTTCTCAGAACAATGTATTTCGCCATTATTCGTTGACATGTGTTATTTTAAAAATAACACAGGTATGGCATTTGATACATCTATTTGGGCATCGCATCAAATATGATATACTCGTGCAACATGCAACAAAGTCGAGTAAGAACAAATGGAAATCAAATACTTCGAAGTATGTTAATTAGGACGTACTTTTGAGCCAGGTTCGGCTCTACCTAATGCGAACAAGAAAAATGACAAGCCTGAAGATCCATATCATTTCGAAGATTAATTACGCATTCTCATGGGTTATTTTGGCGTGTCAGCCGCTGCAACGTGTCCTTTTTCTATCATTGTTATAAATAATACGCCTTTAGATTTAATCAATGTGAACAAGTGGGCAGCATCTCCTCTCATCTGTTAATGTCTACTGGATCGAAATCGTTATAAAAGTCGACATCGGTACCTCTCATAGTATAAATATGGTCTCATCAAGAGCCTTTATCGAAACCATGGGTGAACTATTTTTCCCTATACGTTTACTTATGTTCGTCTCTTCGACGCTTCCATAGGCATACGCTTTCTTTCATCCATTTTAGTCACTTGAACTAAGCTTCTCATAATCTTGTTCACCCCGTCAGCCGCTGTTACGTGTTTCTATTATTGTTACAAAATTTACATCAAAAATTCGATCAACGTGAACAGGTGGACTGCATCTCCTCTAATCTATGAATAGATACTGAATCAAAGGCCTTGCAAAAGTCGACATTAGTATAAACACCCCTACTGGAATGCCTCTACTACCGGCAGTGATAATATAGTCAAATCAAGAGTTTCATGTACCGTTCCAGGATGACTTTAAGCCTGTGGATAAATTTTTCAAGTCACTTGATACCATACTTTCTCTCATTATTCGTAACATCGTCATTTTTCGATCTGAATCACCTAGCTTCTTATTATCTATTCAGGTACTTCAGACAGGCCATGTAGATAATTATTTTGGATAATATGAACCAAGTAGTTTCTTTCACGGTATTTCTGAGCCCTTCCCTACCCTAGCACTCCTAAATATATTCTTTAGTTTTTAGCTTAGTGTTCAAAGATCTTTTTCATCCAAATTTTCAACGCGAGATTGCAGTTCAGATACTTTCTTTATTTCCCGTATCTCGCCTGCGATTCCTTCCATCACAACATCCCGTGAAATCCCTTCCTGATTTAGTATAGATTTCTCAAATTTAGTAGACAAAAGTAATTCAGTACCATCCTCTACTTCATTTAAAACAAAGAGGAAGTCCGAATGTAGTCGGTTGTATCCGACAAATGCATCTATTCCATCTACAACAGAACTTAAAATTCCGATTGAAATCTTTTCGTTATTCAATCCTTTCTTTATTATGGCCGAAGTCAATACTTCATTTTTGCGTTCATCCCGATCCCAATACTTTCGACCAATCTGAAAATCACCGTCGATCCTCAGGAGATATTCGTAGTCATCACCACCATACTGAAATATCTTCTTTGGGAGAGTGTCACCATTTAGATGACGATAAGTATTCCATTCTTGCGGGTGAATTATTGAGGCGATTGTAGACGGCGAAGTACGAGAAATGAACACTTTACTGAAGGTCAACACATAACCTGGCATACATTCCGTGCAAGCTGACACATAACCAGCATCGTTGACAAGCCCCATACTCTTCTTACTCCATGATTCAGCATCTCCGTCAAGAGACATATCAATATTCTCACGTATGGCATGGAAATACATCCAAAATCGTTTCTTTAGTGTCTCAACATCATCAGTCGAAGAAAGATTTTGCGGTCCAATAAAGTTGATACTGTTCTTATTGGACGCTTGTTGAGGATCGAAGTCAACTATCCGACCATCCTCTCTTAATGTTTCTACCATTCTTTTATAATTCTGAGGCAAATTTTCGTCAGGTTGCGTCTCCCCACCTATGATTAACTCGGACCATTGCGTTGCAGCATTTGACAATTTGATCGCTAAAGGAGTTTTCCGAAAAACGGCCAATAAAATTACTACAGCATAAATAATTGAATTAATCATAACGTTCCCTCCTGTAAAGTAGTTTACCAACATAGACGCAGGCCCTCCGCCTCCTCTTCCTCTTCCTCGCCGCCCTCTGTCCCGATGAGCGCCGGCCATGAATACAAATATAACAACAAAAATCCGGTGAAGAAATAATTTGGTCAAGCTCTAACGCATCCAAAACGTAAAGCAGACCAAAACGAAAATTATTCAAATTGAAGTTCTTTTCTTTTAAAAATATACCAAACAATTTAATATTGGCAGCAAGCCGGACCTTGGTTCATAGTTTTTTGATTGTCTTATCTCCTAAATCCTAAACTCGACTCTTGCACTTTCACGAATCTACGACCGATACTTTTATTTTTTGTTTATAACTTCTTGGTATTGCGTGTTACGAACAGACCGACGAAAGTAGGTGCAGGGTTGCGCGGGGAACATGAAACATATGCGAACCGAGAACCGAAAGGAAAGGATGTGATAGCATGTGTGGGATGCCTTTGTTGTGGTTGTGGATGTGGATACCATGATCATCATAGGCCGTCCGCGGTATCCATCGCACGAGTATAATTCTCAAACATTCGAAATCACTCCGTATTCTCACTCACTATTTACCCAGTTTTACGTTTCACGTCCTTTCCGCATAACACAAAGCAAAGGAATGGAAAATATGACAAACGCATTTAGGTAAGAGTGATGGATTGAGGTATGATAGAACCATAATTTTCTTTTAGTCGTGGATTGAAGAAGTTGTTGAAAGAGGAAATACATGTACTCGAATAAGAGATAATGAAATGCATCTTGTTAGGCTGACAGCAGTATTAGCGCATCTGTTTGCATTGAAAGAAAGCATAATTGGTTCCTTCATTGTTCCCATTGTGGAAGCTCTATCCAATCATGATGGTACTTGCTTATATAATACATTTCCATACAGAACAATAGTCCGTTCGGCGCCTACTCGAGTTGTGCGTGAAGGTGGAGGCTTCTTGGTTCGTCGTCCACGAGATTTATCAGACCTTCAATCGCCTTTTCTACTTCTAGATGAATTTGGTCCAGTGACCTACGCACCTGGGGAAGCGAAAGGAGCACCATGGCATCCACACAGGGGCTTTGAAACTGTAAGTTATATTATCAAAGGTAGTTTTCGCCATCAGGATAGCACGGGCTTGACTGGTACCACAGGATCTGGTGATGTTCAGTGGATGACTGCAGGTAGGGGTGTAATTCATGATGAAAGGCCCAGTGAGGAGTTGCTTCAGGAAGGGGGTAGCGTGCATGGATTTCAAATATGGGTGAATCTCCCTCAAAAGTCAAAAATGATGAAGCCACGATACCAAGAATTTCCAGCAAATAATTCTCCTGTGGTCGAAAAGGATGGTGTTTGGGCTCGTGTCATTGCTGGTTCGTTTTTAGAGATATCATCTACGATTGACACTGTTGCGCCAATTACCCTTATCCATGTTAAAGTGTCTAGTGGGGCGAGAGTTGTGCATGACTGCGAAAAAGGTTCGAATGTAATGCTTTACATGATGAAAGGATCTATCCAGATTGGAAATGGTGATGAAAAGATATTTGGTTCAGGCAAAGAGCACAATCTAGTTATTTTAAGTGATGGCGAGAAAGTTGATCTTCGTGCCCAAACTACTGATGCTGAGTTTTTGATATTGGGCGGACCAGAATACAACGAGCCAATTGCCCGCTACGGCCCTTTCGTAATGAATACAAAGTCAGAAATTGATCAGGCAATACGAGACTACCAAACAGGCAACTTTTTGGATCATGAATTTGAAATTCCATATCGGTGAAAAGTAATTTTCTTTCATTACATTTTCTAGTGAATTATCTGTTGTAGGATCTTTGAACAACTGCTCATACAACTGTGTAGCATATGTAAATGTCTAAATTGAAGTCACGAACATCTAGCTTCATTAAATCAATATTTGAAAATTCTGGCATTTTGCAGTAAATCGACACGCTGCATAGATGACATAATTACGAAATACACACTGGTGAAGAATAAGAAAAGTCGAACAAGTTTAAGCATCAACGGTTAAGATTGTCGGAAAGCGGTAGCGAGTACCAAGGTTTTTTCAAACGAGAAAAGAAGAAATGGAAAATGAGTCCTTAACTGAGTTCGTCCTGCGAGCGTGAAAAACTTGAATATCTGGAGCCTACCCAGAGAATATGAACCAACAGAAGAATCTGAAAAAATATGTAGAACTTTCAAAATTCAGCAAGACATTCTATATCTTATCTCCTACAATACCTTTCCGATATGGTTGCAACTACCATATTTTATTCAAAGGAGGAGACCTGTTAAAAATTTATTA
>Ga0209092_10001828_pt1 | contig 20186 bp, 13 predicted proteins | sample FraStrMetagenome_FD_187446 | JGI IMG/M metagenome (GOLD analysis project Ga0209092, IMG submission 187446) | Marine eukaryotic phytoplankton communities from Arctic Ocean - Fram Strait ARC3M Metagenome (SPAdes) (version 2) | ecosystem: Environmental > Aquatic > Marine > Oceanic | place: Fram...
CATTCTTTCCTATTTTTGGTTGCATTGTTCGGAGAGTTTTGAATAATTTTCCTCCCCTTGTTTTGAATTTGTGAGGGATTTCTGTCTTTCTTGAAAAAGAGAAATTAAAGAGTTGATAAAAATAACTTTCATTGACTAAATAACATATGTAGTATCATTCATGTTTAGCGAATTATCGTACATGACTAACTTTGCTATCATGTCAATGTCATAAAATGTGTTCATCACATATGTCAAGAAATCCTGCAACAAAAAATGAAACTAGTCCACACAGGTTTCGGAGAATAGATCATGAGAACCAGTCCCTGAATCTTTAATTTTAGATTAAAACATGTGGTTTTTGGCCGAGAACAAGTTGTTTGAAACTATGCCATCTGTGGACTAATTAGGCCGTGTATGGACTACTTAGAAACAAACCACTAGACTACGATACCTACGCATTTCACTCAAAAGGGTTATTTACCTCATTTATCTTAGTACAAAATGAGATGTTACTTAATAAATAGATAAATAAATCATTATCATTTATTACGTAGGTATGTATCGTCATTGAACTGAAAAAAGTAGTCTTGAAACGCAATATCGAACACTGAACTATCCTCATCAAAAGATTTAACGATGATGAATACCTACAGAGATATCGGTGCATCATTTGTGGCCACCCTTGATGCAGAGTTCATCTTCAAGATTCAAGAATAAGTCACAAGTCATGTTGAAGAATATATACGAGGTAGCAAAATCATCATATACGGAAGTAAGCAATATTGTCCCTCAACCACGAGCAACAGATCTAAAAAATGACAAATAACTACATTAATCAGGACGAAGAAAATCCATTGTTGCAGGAATATGTTGCAAGATGCGTTCGCGAGGAGCTAGAGAAATACGAACGCTTCAAAAGAACAGACTTGATAATCCAGGATATTGAAGAACTCAAAGCATTGCACGAAGACCTGAACATTTTGAAAGTTACAAGAGAGCTTATGACCAACTACTTTATCAAGGAGTTCCTCACCAAAGTGAAAGGTCTCCAAGAATTTAAAGACATTCTTATTGAATCTATGAAAGAAATTCAACAGAATCAACATACTAGGACAAGAAGGAAGTCGAATAGCATTTCCAATCAGAATCTCTTCGGACTCAAACAGAATTCTGAAGAAGGCGATTTAGAGCTGGATGTCTTTTCAATGATGATGGTATCATCAGTGAAATCAATGTCCTGGGTCTTTGGATTTTTATCCTTTGCTATTCAAATGACACTTGGGATTCTTGTCATTATTGATCAAGCCAATAAAGACTTTTTTGGCACGATGATGAGTATTCCAATCAAATCTACTGTTTCTTTATGGATAGCGCAATTTCTTGCTATTACCTTGTCAATCATGACTCAAACAGATCTACTTGTGAGTTTGAGAAATATTCTTATTTTGAGAAAAGATAATAGCTGGAAGAAACTTCTTAGTGATAAACATGGAAACATCAGTTTTCAAAACGAATTTGAAGATAGACACAACAAAGAGACAAAAGAAATCAAGAATAGCTCTTGGTGGATATTCATTTTTCTTCCGAATTTCTTGAAAATGGTCCAGGGAGGATTGATTCTGGTGGCAAGCTTTTTGATCATAATCCAGAGCGAAAAAACTGTTGATTTGTTGAAAGACTATTCAGCTCTCTTCGTGGTTTCGTCAGTGGATAATTTGTTCTTTGATGTTGCAGATATGGGATATTTTGGCACTAAGCTATCAGAAAAAGCGGAAGAAGTGAAGCAAAAGACGCTTGAAGAGCTGGAAGCAAACGAAAAAGAAATTAGGAAACATCTGATGTCTGCCTTTTTTTCTGTCATGGCTGTTTTCATGGGTTCTTGGATCTTTGTTATCTTCGGACAGATAGGTGGTAAATATGCGACGCAAGCTTATCCAATGTGCAATGTTTCATCTCTTGACACCGATAAGAATTTAACATACTTGAGCATCATTGGCGATGGAATTTGTCAATACAGAAAGGGAGATGGAACAAACATTGTTGAGTGTGGATGGGATGGTGGGGATTGTTTAGTCCTTAATGAAAGATATCCTAGTTGCTCAGTGGAAGATTTCAGTCTTTTAGGAGATGGGACTTGCCAAAATTACTCTTACAATAGCAAAGATTGTGGATTTGATAATGGCGACTGTATTGACTTCAATGAGAGAATTCAATCGTTTTTTTTGGATTGCGAAGCTGAGAACATTGGCTGGATAGGAGATGAAGTATGCAACGGAGGAGACTATGCAAGTACTGAGTGTGGAAATGATGGGGGCGATTGTGCTGACTGTATTGTAGATAATATGAATCTAATTGGAGATGGCAACTGCGATACTGGGAGCTACAACACAGAAGTTTGTAGCTTTGATGGGGGTGATTGCATAGAATCAAATGCAATCAAGGAAAAAACATATGTTAATTGCGATGTAGATCATATTGGTTGGATCGGTGATGGTATATGTAATGGTGCAGACTATGCAACTTCTGAGTGTGGAAATGATGGTGCTGATTGTGATGTCTGTGTTGTAGATAATATGTCCCTTATTGGAGACGGTAATTGCGATGGGGGGGAATACAATGTAGAAGAGTGTAGCTTCGACGGGGGCGATTGTGTGGCAGAGAATGAAATCTTATCAAAAGAATATCCCGGCTGTGTTGTGCAGAATCCTTTTTGGATAGGAGATGGAATATGCAACGGAGGAGACTATGCTACTTCTGAATGCAATCAAGATGGCAGAGATTGTGCTGACTGTATTGTAGATGATATGTCTCTTATTGGAAATGGCAACTGCGATTTTGGGGAATACAATGTAGAAGAGTGTAGCTTCGACGGGGGCGATTGTGTGGCAGAGAATGAAATCTTATCAAAAGAATATCCCGGCTGTGCTGTGCAGAATCCTTTTTGGATAGGAGATGGAATATGCAATGGAGGATTCTATGCTACTTCTGAATGCAATCAAGATGGCAGAGATTGTGCTGACTGTATTGTAGATGATATGAATCTGATTGGGGATGGCAACTGCGATTTTGGGGAATACAATGTAGAAGAGTGTAGCTTCGACGGGGGCGATTGTGTGGCGGAGAATGAAATCTTATCAAAAGAATATCCCGGCTGTGCTGTGCAGAATCCTTTTTGGATAGGAGATGGAATATGCAATGGAGGATTCTATGCTACTTCTGAATGCAATCAAGATGGCAGAGATTGTGCTGACTGTATAGTAGATGATATGAATCTGATTGGAGATGGTAACTGCGATTTTGGGGAATACAATGTAGAAGAGTGTAGCTTCGACGGGGGCGATTGTGTGGCAGAGAACGAAATCTTATCAAAAGAATATCCCGGCTGTGCTGTGCAGAATCCTTTTTGGATAGGAGATGGGAATTGTGATGGGCGGGAATACAATGTAGAAGAGTGTAGCTTCGATGGGGGCGATTGTGTGGAAAAGAATGAAATCTTATCAAAAGAATATCCCGGCTGTGTTGTGCAGACTCCTTTTTGGATAGGAGATGGAATATGCAATGGAGGATTCTATGCTACTTCTGAATGCGATCAAGATGGTGGAGATTGTGCCAATTGCACTGTGCCTAATATGAATCTGATTGGAGATGGTAACTGCGATTTTGGGGAATATAATGTAGAAGAGTGTAACTTCGACGGGGGCGATTGTGTGGCAGAGAATAAAATCTTATCAAAAGAATATCCCGATTGTGTTGTGGAGAATCCTTTTTGGATTGGTGATGGCATTTGTAACGGTAGGGAATACGCAACTTCTGAATGTGGAAATGATAGTGGCGATTGTTCGGAGTGTCTTACATTTGATATGAATCTGATTGGAAACGGGGTATGCGATAATAATAGTGGATATAATACGAAGGCATGCAGCTTTGATGGAGGCGATTGTGACGAACAAAATAATAAATTATCTGAAATAGTATCAAAAGAATATCCGAAGTGTTTAGTACAGAATCCGTGGTGGATCGGAAATGGATTTTGTGATGGTGGTAAATACGCTTCTATTCTTTGCGGCAATGATGGCGGAGATTGTGACAATTGCACCGTGCCTAATATGGAATTGATTGGCGATGGGTCTTGCGATGGAGCGGAATATAATACCACAGAATGTAGCTTTGATGGGGGCGATTGCTTGCCGAAAATATTTCGTTTTGGTAGTAATGGTGCCGAAATTTCTAGTGTAGTGATAAAAAGTAAATGCAGAGGAACCAGAGAAGAATGTAGAAATCGCGTAGCTGAACGATTCAGCGATACTCTACAGTAAACCATATTTCGCTGGTCTTGTCTTTTTCATACTTCATTTAAGTTTTAAATCAAATAAGGTTAAGCCAAAGTTTGTTTTTTTGTTTGAGATAACCAGTCAACTCTGTTTTCATCAATACTTTAAATTTGAAAAATAATGCAACAAACGCAATCATCATTTCTCGTCGTGAAATAATTACATCTTTTTTTTTTAAGAGTAAAGGATATTCTTTCTCCTTTGAGGCGAAGCACATAGTCAATTGTATATCAGACATGGTAGCAGAGACAAAATAAGATGATTTTGGAACGCTTTTTCAAAGAAGAGTGGTTTTACTTTCATGTTTGCTTTATCAAACAGTGTCACATCAAACAATCAATTTTGTAGATAATTGATCGGTAGCATGAACCAATTTGACATATGTCGCCCATTGTGTCCATTCCAGTCACTTGTACATATCATTTTCCCATCCGAAGTTATAGATACATAAAGTCGTTCTTTTCCTCGAAATTTAACTAACATATAAAACTTTTGTTTTTCGATTGCAGTTGCATGGATATAAATGTTTTGATCCTTGCTTTAGATGCAATGTTCCTATTTTTAAGAGAAGCAGTAGAAAATCAATCCTTTTGTAGTTGAGTTTAGATTTGCTCAAAAACTCCTCAATTCTGTCACAATTTTGTTTCGATTAGTATTCGGTATAATTTCATAGTCACAAATGTGGGTCGTAGAATATTTCTATTAAATTTCTTCTTGGATTAAACTGATTTGGTGGGTAAAATCGAAGGATGTGTCTGTGAGAATTCGAAAGAGATATATTCAATTTGAACCTGCAGGCGACGATGTATCAGGAGAATGGGAATTATCAATTCAATTCACGAAGCGTACATCAGATGGGCACAGGATTGTATAGTTATGAGCGTAAGTTTGACATTAATACATAGTCACGAAAAAGACACTTTAGCTGGAAGATCTGGACAAAGATCAAACTATCTAAACGACACAAGTTTAAGTATCCTTCTACGTAAGTAACCTTTGATGAGAAAACCATATAAGTATATTAATATTATTATTATTATACTCGTGCATTACGATAGTTTCAAATCTTTTCCAAGTTAACCCAAACTTTATCAGCCGCAACCATAACCAACTGCTCTGCTCACGATCCCGAAAAAATTCGAGTTGTTCCACCAGCAGATTCACAAGGACATTTCGTCTCAAGTTCATCAGGTACGTAGCTGATATCAGGTACATACATTTGTTGATCTACGCTGAGATTCAGGCTTTCATGCGATCATATTTATTATGTGGGTTTCTACTTTTGAATCTTCATCTCAACTGTTTTGTTTTCAATGATTCTTCTCCTTCTTTCTCCTCTCTTCTATCCAGAACACCTCGTCGTTGTCATTCTTTCAAGTATTGCAATTCGCTTTCCAAAACCTAATTCTACCTAAAGCTTTCGTGTCTTTGTACACATAACATTCAATTCGTAAAGAATGAACAGAAAGACCTGTTTGATTCTATTCTTTTTACTGCTGGTAGTAGTTGGACTAATTGCACCATTTTATTCATCATGGAGTTTCATAAGTACTTACAATGAAATTCTCGTATCAGAAGGCATAGTCACTACCGAGCAAAAAATAGATTCCATGGTTTCTGTTGATAGCAAACCTTATCTTGTTGTGCATATCGGGCCGTCCAAAACGGGAACATCAACCATACAGAAAGATTCTTTCATGTTCACTGATGTTTTAGATCTTGATAGTTACATATATGCAGGTAGATTCGGTGATCGGAAAATTTTTGCAGCAATATTTGGAATATTGAATGACGACACTTGTTTAACTCAAACAGCAGCTTATCTATCAAGATCCACAACAAATACAACAAATACAACAAAGGCAAGCGATATACCATGCTGGAAATCTAGAATGGCAAGAGTAAGAAAATTAGACCCTAAACATTTGTTGATTTCTGATGAGGCCTATAGCTATAGAAAACACTCTAAGCAGTATTATGACAATATCAAGATTGTGTTTCAGGATTGGAACTTGTTATATATTGTATCGTACCGAAGATATGGTGAATGGATTCTAAGTAGTATCAAACAAAAATATGCCACGAGAGACAAATGTGTGGGGGAGAAAACTATTTGGGAGGAGGGGCAACGATGCACCAATAAGTGGAGCTTTGTTAGAACATTTTTGCACAGGAAAGATGAAAATGGGAGAGAAGTGTTCCGGACTAATTACTTTAATATTGATGAGTCAACAAGAGGGATGAAAGAAGCTAACGTCTCCTTCAAAATAGTGAATTTTCATGATGAACGACATATATCTTCCTCTTTTTATTGCGATGCTATACCAAACACACCCAATACATGTCGCCATAGCCATTCTCTCAATTCAAACAAGGGTACCGCTGCAAATATCAGAGATATTATGTCATCAACATGCGCAAATATTGTTTACGATGCTAGGATGGCAGGTCTTTTAAAAATCTCAAATCAAACAAGGCTTGATATGAATATGGAATGTGAATTATTTATGGAAACTAAGAACATCACCCACGCTGATATGCCATTAGTTTGCCCTACAAAGGAGATGTTGGAAGAATTGCTAGAAAAGAGTCTCGAATTCGAAATAATGATACTTCCAGATTTTGGGAAATCAGATCGTGGTAGAGCAGAACATATAAAATCGTTCTGGGAAATGGCAAATGAGAGAAGGGAGTTTTGTGACGTGGACACGGAAAAGCTTTTAGAAAGCCAATCATCATGGATGGGTGTGCTAAATAAAACAACTTTTAAGAATTGGACAATAACGCTTCTTAATGATAATTAAGAAATAAAGTAAGTGACTATTATGCAAGTCTGAAAAGTATAACAAAATATATAAACTTTTTATGAAAAATATTGTTAGAACTATAAATAACGTTGGTTCATGGTAAATTTAAAACGGTTTATTTTATTTAGTAGGTTTCCTTGCTTTTTCTATTTTTCGATGATCAGTCATAATAATAAGCTATCATTTGATGGCTATTTCTGATTTATTTTATTGTGATTATACATATTTCTGAGAATATCTCATTTGTGTCAGTAATTTATGAAAGAATCAATTTCTCAAATTTAGAATGCACTGCATCTCAGATATTAGTGCGAGAAGTATATCTTAGTGCATAGTCATTCATTGCGTACTTGGGTTGCTGGAAACTCGTTTATTTTGTTGACATTCAAGCTATGGCTTTGTAGGCAATCATTTTTGTCAGTAAAAATCTTCCGAAAGAATGAATAGTTATTATCTGCTGTTTTTTTTGTTTTGATGAATTTATTTTGCTGTTTTTTAACTTGTATGTGGGTGGGGGATTGGATATATTTCATTTAAACGAAGTATTTAGCACTCGTAGGTTAAATAACCTTACCTAATTATTTCCTTTGTCGCCTAATAAATCTTTGTCAACCGCAATTATATATATCTTTTCAATAGTAATCGTGCTACAGAGGAATTTCAACACATAGATTCTGATTCAAAACTCACTATGATTTTAACCTTCTAATATGCATATATCATCTACGAATTTCTCTCTTGCAAACCTGATCACAAGCTTTCGGTCGTTTTTTACACCAAACAATTTACACGGGTCATTGGGGGTCATCACCAAGTTCCGCATTGGATTTTGAATCTACACAGCAGATTGTATATTTATTACTCCCCAAGTTTTCGCTAGAACATGATAGGAGATGCGAGGGCTCCAACTGATGTTCCATCACATGATTTCTTTTTAGATCTTCCACATCCAAATGCATCTGATAAGTCTTTACCGAATGGACGTATGATTATTGGTGCTCCCCCTCAGAACTTTACAGACTCTGAGACTGTTTGCAAGGAACTTACAACAGAAAAGAATCTGGGGCACATCACGCGCTTAGCTTTTCCTGACTATAGTGACAAATATCACGGTAAGAAAAATTACGTATATTTTCGAGTACATCTTCAGAAGCTGTTGTTACCTCGCTTCAAAATACATGAATCTGAATCTTGTCGAAATCTTAAGATTTGACAACACTGACCCTCCTTTATTTCATATGTTTTATTTGTACAAGGATCCTTACAAGTTTCAGCATTAGATCCAACCTCAGGTGGACTAAATAAGTTTGATATGTATGCCAAAGGATTCCAAAGTCATTCTTTCAAGTTTACAATTCAAAGCTCGTTAGGCTTAGTTGTGGGTCATGTACGAACATATTTGCCTACTCACAAGCATGCAAAAGGACGCGCAGATGTTGGTAGAAGAGGAAATCGTGCGCTTGTACTTTTGACCAGAAAAACCAACAATGATAAATTATGCTCCTCCATACTAAAGTGAGTTCTTCTCTCTAGAGAAATATGATTTACATAGACATGTTGAAATTATGCCTAATTTTTAAACGTCCATTGATTAATCAAAAGAACTGCGGAAGCCATAATTATGCAAAAAACATCGTGTCCTATTCCACCACTACCAAGTACATCTCTTGAAATATTTCTTCATTCTGTACTTTTACAGCAATTTTTGCTACAAGAACAACAACAACAGCAGCAGCAGCAATCACAAATAATTTCTATTCCAGGAATCGAATTCGGACAAATTTCAGAATATTTACCATTTGATCAATATTTTTTTATACCTCCTCCACCTTCCAGTGCCATCAATTCAAAACCAACTCCAATGATGCCCTTACTCCGCTGTTTAGGACCTAACAATGTAGTTCGTCTCTTAAGTGCCCTCATGTGCGAACGTCGCATAATTTTTTTGTCCAAATCACCCACTCGTCTTTCCCAATGCGTCTCATCTGCTACAGCTTTATTGGAATCTGGAATGTTATCTTGGCCTCATATTATTATTCCAGTATTACCCCCTCACCAATTCCCTGCTCTGGGAACTAAGGTCAAACCTTACATTGTAGGTGTTGTAACCAAATGTGCACGAGATTGTCGCATTGACCAAATTTCAGGGGTAGAAGATGTAGTAATGTTTGATTTAGACCAAACTGGATTTGTAAGGCTTTTAGGAGGAGGTGGCCAAAATTTAGATAGGGTTGTACCAGATTTACTGAAAGTGAGCCTCACAGATGGAAATCCAAACTGTAAGATTACTCTTGTCTATATTCGTTGCACAGTTTTTCCAAGATTGCGCTCAAACATTGCGTAACACTCGATCATGTAGTTTCTCACTTTGATCAATTTTTGTATTATCCTGTAGATGTACCACTTGGGCAGGTTCTTGCGCAAGACCTTGCTGAGGTTCATAAAAATGACAAATTTAAGTATACATCCAATCTTGCTGCCGCTGTTCAAAATATCGCCAAAAAGAGTGGGGATACGTTGAAAAATGTTGCACGAAGTATTGGAAGGTTTGCAGCATCGAGAAGGAACATACAAAATAGTTCATCGATAGAAGTGCCCGAGCCATCTTCAGCTTCCTCCTCAGAGCATGATGAAACTCCCATAGAAATGTCAAATTCCAATATTTTGGAAGATGGGCATGTGTTGATGGAAAATGAATTGGGAGAAGATGATTTCAACACCGCGTTAGTATCATTTTATTTGAATTTGCTCGGTGGTGGATCTTGGTACATCAGTAATACTGGATCAGGATTAATTCCAGATGTCAATAAATATGTGGACGAGAGACGCAAACGCGGAGATACTCAAGGGACTGCTATGTATCCTCTTGTTTATTTTTTTGTGCAAACAAAAATCTTTCAAAATTTTGCTCATGCCAGGATTGCAGAAAAACGGACCGCAATGAGACCATCTGTTAATTCTCCATTTATGTTCAAATGCACTGATTATATTTCTAGGCATCAACTCAATTATGCACCTTTTGATGTACGTAGAATTGTGAAACAAATGACTCAAAATAGGTAAGTCGAATCATAAATAAGTGCATCTATAATCTTTAGCATCCTTATATCTGAAACTTGATCCGTCTTTACGCCCAGCCCAAGGAGACAGCAAATTGTGCAAAATGAGGCACTACGAAGGCTTACGATCTCGTTGACCTCAAATAGGCCTTACGAAGGAAATGCTTCTGATGATATTTCAAAACTAACAAAGGCTTGTCGAGTGACAACCACTAAACTAGCAGATGTGATGGATATACTCTGGATGCGTTTGCGTAATGGTAAAAGTCAATGGAAGCCTGCACTCTTGTCTTTGTATATTTTGAGAAACCTCATCTTGCATGGACCTATTACAGCAATTTCAGAGGCCATGACAGGGCTGGAAAAAATACGAGAGTTGAAAAAATATCAATCATCCAATAAAGCGAACTCTGCACAAGTACAGACGACAGCAAAGAATATTTACAGCTTACTAGTTGATAGATCTAGATTATTCATGTTGCGAAGAGCTTACGCAACCAGAAGGAAAGCTGTGAGCAATAATAAACCTTCGCAAGTGAGTATTTCATTTTTGTAATTTGTACCTATTTCAGATTGATGCACGTTTCTTACCATGATCTCGTTTTTCTCAAAGCTTCGAAAAGTAACTGAATTGAAATCAGCTCCGACTTTTAGACAGCTGCATCAATTTGTTCAACCAAAGAATCAATCTGGTGTTGTGAACATTAAGTCAAGTGTAAGTGCCGTGAATCCATTCTGTATAATTTTAGCCAATCAATCAGCTTACATCTCTTCAAAAATTCTTCAAATAGGATCTTTTGGGCTTTTCTAATACAACACCTGCAACCTCTCAACAGAGCAAAAATGCATCATATGCGAATGATCTCTTATCGTTCGATTTTACAGATAATAGTACAGCAACAAATCCAAATCCTACTGCACAGACGGCGTCAAACAATTCATCTTCCCATTCTCTTAACAACATCTTACCACCCACATCGTACTCGCAACAAAAGCCTGAAAAAAATGTTGCAAATTCTTTGGACATATTTTCTGGACTTCAACAATCTAATTCTCAGAATACAACTCCATTTGATGCAACTACAAATGAATCCGTTCAAAACCAAAACTCCAAGCCCATCCCATTAAGCAATATACCTCAGCAGCCATATGTTCAACCTTCACACCAAGCAAATCCATTTGATTCGGCAAAGACTTCTCAAGGAGTACAATCTTCTGATGCATTTGATTTAGGTAGTCTTACAAGGCAAACAGAAAGTTTGGCAAACGCATCTCAAAATCCTTTTGTCACATCCGTTCCTCAGGCAACGCAACCATCCTATACATCGGTAAGTAAATGCTTGTTCGCTTCAAATTCACGCCTGAATCAGCTTCGTTGGTAACTGATAATCAATAATTTTCGTAGGTCTCTCAACCCCAACAACGTGCCGAACCCATGTCGGCACAGAGCGCAATTGGAACTTCTGTGCAAGGAACTCAATATGCAATGAATCCTCAGCAACAACAGGTTTACTCTCAGCGACAAATTGGAGCTAATAATCTATACCATGGGCAAAATGGCCAACCCTACTACAACACTGCTTCGCCCTATCAGACGAACCAGAATGTGAACAATAACCAACAACATCAATCGCTTGGTATGTTTTGTTTCAAAATTTGTATATGTCTTTTCTTTCTTACTCTGACAGTTTAAGTCTTTCAATTTTTCCTCTCTTTTGGAAGTGGCCAATCCTCAATCTGCACAAAAACTTTATCAAAATTCTCAGCAACAGCAGCGCAATAATTTTCAAAGTGAAAGACCATAGATTGGACACGATATTTAAATTTAGATTCGTCAGATGTTGATAAACTTCTCAATGAACTTGCTTTAAACTTCTAATTCCTATTTTTGTTGTAGTAATATACAATAGCATAGAATTTTATTGTTTTTATCTAAAGTTTTCATTCGCAATGATAACAGGAACTTTTTGCAATGGTAATGATATTGAAGCAATTATGATTTTTGTTTTCTCAGAGCTGCATATACTTTTCTGTTTTTTTTGTTCGTTGCCTTTAAATCTAGTTTTTGCAGCATCTAAAATAAATTTCGTAGTGTGTCTTTCTCGTGCTAAAAAAATTCTAAAACATTGGTGGTCTTCATACTTGCGTTTAAATTCTGTGGCTTGACGTCATCCGGTATCTAATCTCATTTTTTTATTTTACTCCACCTCCTGAGTGCTGCAAGGAGTTCATAAAATTTGACCAATGTACTTGAGCTCAATCTGCTTTGGCGGAAGACCTAGGCTAGTAAATGTCCGCTCTCACTTTCTTGTCCACCAACAACGCAGACCAATTTCAGCCTCTTTCATTTGTCTGCAAAGAAATATAATTCAAGATGATAGAAGACATTTTTCTTCAATAAAATCTCATCGGGCGAAATCAAAAGATGGCATGGAAGCCACCCCTATTCTTCGTCATTTCAGCACCTCGGCGAAAATTGCAACAGAAATATCAAAAGAAAACAATGAAAATCACGAGAACAAAGAAACTGCAGATCAGAGAGCCCATCAAATTCGGATAGCCAAAGTATTGGCCCAGAGAGCATGGCCCCAAGGTGAAATAGGCAATCCAGAATCTGAGGAAATAGCTGCTTCGATGCGGAAAAGGGTCATGTTAGCATTTGGATTAATGGTTGGTGCTAAAGGTGTCCTTATCCAGGTACCGTTTTTATTCAAAAATCTTGTAGATAATCTACCCAACAATAGCAGTGATGTTGCGAAGGTTGTAGAAGCCACAACCGATGTAATCACATTCTCCCCAGCTGTAGATGCTGCTACAGTCGCACCAGTCATTCCAGTTGCAGCACTATTAGGATATGGCATTTCTAGAGCTACAGCTTCTGGTAAGTTTTTGAAGTGTTCTCTCAACGCAAATAAATGTTTTATTATAAAGCTGATACTATTTCAAATTCCAGGAATGCAAGAGCTTCGAAATGCTGTATTTTCTCATGTTGCTCAAAATGCTATACGAAGGTAAGTCGTAGCAAGATCATCTTTCCTTTCATCTTTCTATGTATTTGTATCGGGTTCAAAAATTTTACTCATTACAAATAATCTTTTTAACCTCCCTATTTCTAGAAATGGGCGTGACGTTTTTGATCATGTCCACAAGCTTGATTTAAATTTTCATCTATCGCGAAACACGGGAACTTTGTCAAGAATTCTTGATCGTGGCAACCGTTCCATTTCTTTCGTAATGAATATGCTGGTATTCAATGTAGTTCCTACAACTTTAGAAGTGAGCTTTGTTACAGGTCTAATGGCATACAATTTTGGCGCTCAGCATGCTGCAGTTGTACTAGGAACAATCGGGGCATACACTGCTTACACAGTTGGGATCACACAATGGAGAACTCAATTTCGAAGGGACATGCTACGATTAGAAAACGAAGCAAGTGGGAAACTTGTAGATTCCTTGCTGAATTATGAAACGGTAAAGTATTTTAACAATGAGCTTCATGAAGGTGAACGATATGAGGAGAGCCTTGCAGGATATCAGAAGTCTTTTCTACAAGCACAGAGCTCCTTGTCATTGCTCAATTTTGGACAGAACGCCATATTTTCGGTTGGTTTAACTGGTATCATGTATTTGACTACTGAACAAATTCTTGCTGGAACAGCAACGATAGGAGATCTGGTATTAGTTAATGGTCTATTATTTCAACTAAGTATACCACTTAATTTTATTGGTACGTGTTCTGAATGAAAGGTGTGTGTTTTTTCTTTAATAAGCATATATATTCACTGTGTGCAAATGTATCTTTATTCAGGATCTGTTTACAGGGAAGTTAAACAATCTCTCATAGGTAAGCGAAGGGAATTAAGAGGCATACATTTAATAATCCTTTTAGTGTTTCTGACACTTTTTTGTTTCCAGATATGGAATCTATGTTTAAATTGAGGGACACAAATCCGCAGATAACAGATTCAGTCAATTGTAAATGTTTTGACCCATCGGTAGAAGGAACAACAATTACATTTGAAAATGTTCAATTTGGATATCCAATTCCAGAATCTGCGTCTGACCAATCAATCAAACGTCAGATTTTAAAGGATATGACATTTGATGTGGACGAAGGTAAAACAGTTGCGCTAGTAGGATCGTCGGGCTGTGGTAAAAGTACAATTCTTCGATTACTCTATCGATTTTATGATACTGATAAAGGTCGAATTACTGTTGGTGGGAATGACGTCCGCAACATAAGCGGTGATTCATTACGACAAAGCATTGCTGTCGTGCCACAGGATACAGTTCTTTTCAATGAGTCTATCGAATACAATATCAACTATGGAAATCTAAATGCGAGCTTTGATGAGATAGTAGATGCTGCTAAAAAAGCTCGCATTCATGACACTATCATGAGTTTTCCAGATGGATACAATACGGTTGTTGGAGAAAGAGGTAGGAGATATAAATTGCTTTTTACTGATATTTCGTACAATTTTGCTTAAAGAATTCTCAACTCTGCTTAATTGAATAGGCTTGAAATTATCAGGAGGAGAGAAACAAAGGGTCGCTATCGCTCGAGCGATTTTGAAAGAAGCACCCATATTATTATGTGATGAACCAACCTCTTCGCTAGACAGTGAAACTGAATTGGATATTATGTCCAATTTAAAAGAGATTGGAAAAAATAATACAACTCTCATTATCGCACACAGATTATCAACAATTCAAGACTGTGATGAAATTATAGTTTTACATGAAGGTGAAGTTGTCGAAAGAGGTACTCATCAAGAGCTAGTATCTAAAGGTGGAAGATATACCGATCTTTTGACAATGCAGCAGAGTGAAATGAATTAAGTGCTAAAAATGATGGTTAATCTAATTTGTTTTTAAAGAGCTAGCAGCGTACAATCAAAAATTTAAGAAATCTTTGCATCTTCTGTAATTGCCTTTAGATTTGAGACCGATAGAATGTTTACACTAGACTAAAGCATATAAGAGCTTGACCTTTCTTGTACATCTCCATTTATTTTCCTCTTCTTTGCACCTCCACTAGGATCTTTGATCTCTCTCTCTGTATCCTCTTGCATCCTCTTGAAAAATTTAGTACTTGTAGTGAAATCCTTATTCTCATCAATTTCACCTGTAATAATCTTTCCTCTGGAACGTGCCAAAGATAGTTCTTCACGTATTTTACGTTTTTCGTATGGATTGTTAAGTCCACTTTGGGCAGGTTGTAATCTAGAAACAAGTTTTTCATCAGCCAGTTTTTCTTTTCGGGCTTTACGTCTAGCTGCCTTTTTGGTATTTCGAAGCCGTTTACGAGCAGTCTAATTCAGGATGGTATTGAAGTAACAAAGGTGAGTATAGAAAGTCAAGGAGCACTTTCTTATGTTTGAAATGACTGAATATCTTACCTGGTCCATCTCACTTTCTCCCTTCAATACGCTGTGTTTACCTCTCTTCTTTCCACCATCATAAACTTCCTCTGGTGCGACACCTCTTTGATCACTAACATGCATAGGAATGATTTCCTCCACAGCAATCGCTGGTGTCGTAATTTCTCTTACATCAGCTTCTTCCATCACAGGTCGTGGAGCAAAGTGATAATTTGACATAGCATCCAATTTACTGCAAAGATTTGCAAAAAGTTCCCTCATTTCATTTTTAGCCTTATCCTCGGCAGTCTCCTTTTCAACTTTATCTTTATCATATCCCATTGCCTTTTTGAGGAATTCCCTTTCGTAAAGCTCGCCCAAACCTAACTTTGATTTTTCTTGACTTACATCTTCTAAATCATTGGATCTCTTATTTTTAAATATGTCTGGTAATTCTCTGGGGACAACATCGTCCCAATCCTCTGCCAATATACGTGCTTGAATTATGTCCTCAAGATTATTTGTATGTTCGATTGTAATTGTAGGGGCGATTTTACTAGCCATTGTAAATTCAGGTGTCGATTCCAAGAGAGAATTCACAGGCCGTGACGAAGATTTTGTTTCTCCTTTCATTTGCCATGGTTTTTCAGCAAGTATTTCCTCTTCTAGTTGCTTAATCTGTGCATCTAGTTTTTGTTGCTTTTTTGAAAAAGTTGTCTTTGGGGCAGCAATAATATTTTCTTCGTCGTCATCTTCTTCGTTTGAATAGTTCGCTTCCTCCTCTCCTTCTTTGTCATTGTCTCTAGTAGGCCAATCATCATTTTCTCCCTTATTATCATCTTTGTGGTCAAAGTCATAGTTATTCCAGGAATCATCATCGCCTTTTTCAGTTTCTTCTGTTTTCCACTGAACTTTCTTTTTATCTGCACTATTGTTTGGATTTTTATTTTTATGTCCAGCCCAATTTGGGAAATAACGGGCTTTTGGTTTCCCAAAAAAGTCTGCTGCAGTCATATTGATGATATCATCATCTTCGTTATCTTCATCACTTTTATCCTCTTCCTCAAATTCCTCATCATCATCGCTATCGTTTTTTGCGGAATCATTGTACATACTATTAAGAGCATCGATAACTCCATCTTCTCGATATTTTTTGCGGGCTTTATTTTGCTCATCTTCATCCTCATCATCATTATAATCATCGTTTAAAAAGGTGTGAAAGTCTTCTTCTTCATCAGCAAACGCTTCCATATCATTAATATCAAAAAATCCGTCATTTAATTCATCGGCAGCTGGATCTTGTACATTTTCTTCGTCGTTCGAATCGTTTTCTTCGTTCTCAGCATCGTTTTCATCTTCTTGATTATCGCTATTATTTTCACTACCTTCTTCCATATCAGCCATTGCTCTTTCCATTCTTTCTCTAATTCTTCTTGTTTCTTCCTCTTCGTCGTCGTCGTCATCATCATCATCATCATCATCAGTGCTATCTTCGTTTTCTTCTTGGTTTTCAATATCATCACTGTCCCCATCTTCTTCGTGTTTATCACTTTCGTCATCATCGGAGTACATACCTTCCATATCCAATAGCATCGGGGCTTGAATCTCTTTCTTGATATTTTTTTTGGAAGTTTTCAAAGAAGCATTGATTTTTTTCATCAAAGCTTCATTTTGTATCTCTACTTGTCCCCACACGGTTTCCATATCCATGATATTATATTTTTCAGATCCATCTTCTTCCGTAGGAATATATAAATCCTTCATTCCAGACAACGGGCATATATCATCTTTCTCTTCTGTCTTTTCTTCAGCCTTGTTTACGAAATTCTCATGATCTTGCGCTAATTTTTCCATACGTGTGAATAAATATTGGGTGATATTGGATAATTTCGTTTGCATCCCTTGCCAATTGTTGCTGTTTTCACTTTTGGAGGCAGAATCAGGAAGTGGAGGTAATAAAATATCTTCTGGGCTTTGAAGGATGTTCAAAAGCTGTTCTAGTGCTTCTTGATCGGACTTAGGTAAGATTCCATCATCATTTAATTCGCTTGTGAGAGGTATATTCTTTTCTTCTTTGATCGGTTCTGGTTGGCTGTTTTTGTCATCCATAGTATCTATACTTTGATGAGTTCCTTGATGTTTTTTTCTTTCATTCTTCTTTTTCTTTGTGGAAGCAGGACCCATTGTATTAGCTGCTTTTGAGTTGGAAGTTTGTGTATGAATCAATCCGCTATAATTACCTCTGTAAGAAATTGATAAAGAAAAAAAAGATGAATGGTCTCCCTCTTGCCTAAAATAAGGTGAGGGGTGTTCACTCATTATTTATGTGGTCATGATGTTTAGAGTTTCTTCTGCTAATTAATTAGGTAGGCTTTCGAATTTCTTCATGCAGTCTAGGGGCCGCGAAATCCTTGGTATATTAATTACGTAGGAACATTACGTACACTGCTGGCTTGGTTGTTCTGAATTTTATTTTCTGAACATCATGTCCTTCCTGCCTTTTCTTAATAAAATCTCTTATCAACTTGGGCATTATTTGTATCCTCACTGATAAAGCTCCCCGTCACTGATACAATAGATAGTCAAAGTAATTACAAATATCATTAAAGTGACATAATATTCTTATTATATTATTTCTGTATCTCATTCTTTTTCTCTCAGCAATTTCAATAAAATCCGTACCTGGAGAAACTATTTTCTCATGGCGATCCCAGCAGTCAACTTCAAATCAAAGCTATATCTAAATTTCAATATGAAATCAAGGGTAATATCTAATTTTTGGCCATTTGTAGTTTTCTTCGTAAGCCAACCCACTCCTCAAGTCACAAAAGACCTGTATTGATTCAGTAAAATAATTCAACTTCTTATGCTCTTCCTTTGCATTTTTATATTCAGCTTCGAAGCAAGTTTTTGGATCAGAATCTGAATGAACAAAACTAGTATGCTGAAAGTCAGCGTTTATAAATTCTTTCACGTCCGATAGTTCAATTTCTTTTGGAGGAGGTGGTACGCCACATCGTTGTGATAATTCTTTCGATATACGTTGTACTTCTTGCATTGGATTATTCAATAGTTCGATGTTGCTTGTGTATATGCGGCATAAATGGGATGAGTTTTCGATTGCTTTACGATTGTAAATTAACCACAATTTTAAGCCCTTTTCGAAGGACAAGTCATTTCGATGTTCGAGACTTGCTGCTACTTCCAAAGGATGCCTATATGTGAATATAACTGGTGGCAACGAGAATTCAGTATTTCCTCCGTGAAGTTTGGAGCATTGGGTTTCAGAGAGTGATTGTTGTAACATTTTGAGCCAGCCAAGTAGGGTAATACAAAGCCGGGGTTCCTTCAAAAGCCATGGCATATTATCACAGTTTAGCAAAAATTCTAGTGTTCTTATTCCCTGAAGCTTACGATGAGTTGTTTTGTTTTTCTCTTTTTTCAAAACAAAAGTTCCAGACTTAATTTTTTTCCACGGGTTTTGAAAGGAAAGCGCTTCCTCCCAACCAAAGCTCATTAACTTTACATCATCGTACCAAGACATTCCTTGTGATTGCAACCAAGCGTCGTTTTGACGTGCTACATCCTTTCGTTCGAAAAATCCTCTTGGGTTTTGTTCATTCGTATTGAGAAGGTTATCGCCTATATTGTATCCGAATCCTGTATGAAGAAGACCTGCAAGAAGGGAGGTTCCTGATCGATGCATTCCCAAGATGATAAAACCAGGAGAAACCAGTTTCTTTTTCCTTGATGAAAGCCCAAATGTGTTTAATTCATGATGGTCACCAGAGAAACTTTCAATTCCAAACAAATTGAATAACGCGGAGCATATTGTAAGTGCAGCAATTATGATAAGTGTTTGCCTTAAATTCATTTTTGATCACTTTCCTTTTCATGTCATTTTTTCAGTTAGTGCTTGTCAACTCCTGTTACGATACACATTCATTGGCATTTTCTTATCTAGCTTTGATATTATAACCGCTTTTCAAAAGATCTAAATGGGACAGAGCTACATCATACAAACGTAAAAACTTCCTATTCTTGTTTTTTCTTTTATTTATTGATGGGGGGAACGCTCTTCTGCTATACTTTAACGTAGGTATGAACCCTCACTAAACCATATGCTTGAAACTTAACTACATACTTCTATATACTGTATTTATTATGTAATCTTCTTTTTGTCGTGTAAAATTCGAATCGTCTACGATTGTTCGTCAAGAGATATGGAACGAATGTGCGCACGTAGAAGAAAAATATTTATACCCTCATGAAATTGAGAAAATCATCATTTTTGTTGACACAAAATACATCAACTTACAAAGATTTTTCATCAAAGTTGATTGCTCCTCCTTGAAAGAAACTCAATAATGAAACTCATCAAAACAGTTCTCTTCCTTTCTTCATTATCCTCGGTAAATGCGTTCGTGTCTCCTAGCATTAAGGTAAGGGAGAGTTCTATATCATTACTTCAATTTAATAATTTTTCTTGAAATGTTTGTTTGATGAATGATTGGATCTGATAGAGTCAATAGATGAATTGACTCAAGCACTGATGACGAAGTAAGTCTGAAGGAACACAAACTGAATGTACAATCTAAAAACTAAAGATGATTAAATTGTGATTAATAATTTAGAAGTTGTTTT
>Ga0209092_10001830_pt1 | contig 20180 bp, 10 predicted proteins | sample FraStrMetagenome_FD_187446 | JGI IMG/M metagenome (GOLD analysis project Ga0209092, IMG submission 187446) | Marine eukaryotic phytoplankton communities from Arctic Ocean - Fram Strait ARC3M Metagenome (SPAdes) (version 2) | ecosystem: Environmental > Aquatic > Marine > Oceanic | place: Fram...
CATCACTGCACCTGCGAAAAGATTTTTTTCTCACCTGAAGAAAACTACTTTTCACCATTTTCAAAAATTCCCCAATGATCATATCTTCTTACGTAAAACATTACAAAGTTACACAAAAATGCAAAAATCACGTATGTGCTTTATAGTTCTGTCCTACATATACCGTACTACAAATAGATTCGTCACAAAATAACTGGTCTGGGTGATTCTTAATTGCGTTAATTGTCTGCCTCACAACCAAACTTACGTACACACAAAACGAATTATAAGTAGGTAGCTTTGTATCATAACCTAGTTCATTGATAGTTTGTCCCACAATTAAAAATATATTTTGATGTAAGTTTTGGTTAGAGGTATAAAGTGCTACGCGCGGCAATGATGCGCGACTCAATAGCTTTTCCCTCTTGACACACTTCTTTGAGTCCCTGTTCTGATGATGAACATGGTGCACACATCCACACGCTGGAAAAACTCTTTATTGTAATCTTTTGATTTGAGAATATCGCATCGTAACCGAATCTTTCCTTGTATTTTCAAAGACATCAAGTTTACCAAGTACCTGCATTACGACGGGAGATTTTGATATGAATTCAAATTTAGGTCAATCAAGAAGCAAGCAAAGAGTTTGTTTGTCGAATTGAACTGTGATACCTAACATTAATTCATAGTTGAATATGAAAATTACCAACCGTGCAATTATTTGTATTTTCATTTATTTGAATGCACAGTTCTCAAACGAATGGACCAGCTCGAAGTTTCAAATTAGCCATTTGGTTTTGAGGAATATATTGTAGTTCTCCTCTACTTCAATCCATCGTTTCATGTTGAAATTTCCCTGACATAAGATGTAGAATGGAACAAATTCAAACCTGAATTTTCAAAATGATTCATTTCATTTGATTTGTTTTTGAAACATTTTTATTTCGATTCCCTGCTGCCGTAATTATTGGATATTTTCTTCAATTCCTTGCTGACTCGCGCTCTCTCGTTCCATTTCAATTTACACAGCGCCTAAGATTGCATAATGCAACGGTAATTGTATATCGTGCATATTCATTTTCGGAACATTCTGTTCTTAACATTTAAATCAAAAAAAGAGTTTGACAATGTCTGCATCAAAAAAACATTCAGTTCAAAACATTCCAAATAATTATGCATCTGATTCAATATCTGACCCTACTATACATGTACAAACGCCCATAGTTCCGTCCGAATTTGCAGATGATGTAGAAAACCGCCTTGGTCGAGCAAATGGAAATACCTTCGTTTCAAAACCTGGAGTAGATCAAGTACATGATGGACAAATTATGGTTCGTTTAAAAAAGAAGCGTTTCATAATAATTGATTATGGAATGGCATATACATCTACCGAAAAGAAAATTTGTAATAGTCCGAATTGTAATAAAATTGGAGTTCCTATCCTTCTGTTTGACTCTGCGCCAACTGAAACACCGTCACTCTATATGAGATCAGGACTGTGTTTTACGTGTCAGCGTTTACTGAATGAAAAAAGGCGTACTCAACGGAAGCGGAAAAGCGTTGATAAAAATCCCACCAATTCTATAATTAATAGTCATCAAGCAAACAGGGACACTAAACGAAAACCTGCCCCTTCTCGAAATGATTTATATTGTGGAAGTTACGGTAGGCCTACGTTATCTCAAACATATAAAATAGGTGATCAAATTGTAACATTGCCTAATGATGCAATCATTATCTGTGGTCCATTAGAAGGAACAAAGAGAATTGGGCTAGATTATACAATGAAGAATATTTCAAGTGATATCAGAAAATTTTCGAAAGAAATTGTGGAAGACACAAATCGTCTTTTTACTTTGGTTGAAAATGCTGCAGATAAATCTAATCCCAACTCCACTAATATTTTTTCATCGGACTACACCGCTGTATTATCTACAAAAGGAACTACTTTAGATGCAAAGAATCTAGGAAAAGATTACCTCACAAATTCTCCTAATACCTGCGACGCCACTATCAAGCTGAATAATGATAAGGATTTTGATGGCGGCGATTCATCCATGTCAATACCGTTGAGTTCGCAAGTGAACGCAATGTACGAGAAAGCCTTTATAACGATGAAAAAATCTATTTTTTTGTTATCTCAATGGAAATCTTCATGGGATGCTATAGAGCAACAGCGGAGGTATCAGCAACATCAACAGGAGTTACAGGAATTACATCAGCGACGTTTTGAGGAACTAAGAGAAATGAGTAAATCAACATCAAAAGACAATCGAAGTTTTGACCCACCTACTCCATTCACTATAGGTCAAAGTAATAAGAATCTTACAGTTGAATCTACAATGTCCAAAGTGGCAGAATCTACATTTATTGACACAAACATGCAGGACAGCATGATAGATACTACTATTTCGGGTAATATTTTAGGGAGTGAAAAAACTTTGGATAGAGGTTTGAAAAGTGATGGGAAGGGAGAATCACATAATACCTCTTCTGAAATTTACAGCGTACAGGTTTGATAACTAATAATAAAAGCAGTTTACCTAATTCAGAGTAAATGAAAGAACACAATAACTATGTATGAAATTAAGTAATTGAAATAAAGAATGACCAGGTATTCCAGTTTGTATTGTTTTAGAACTAGATCAGATGCCGATATTTTCTGTAAGATCTCCAGTAACTTGTTTATAAACAGCTGAACTGATACGACCAACAGACGCAATAGCATCTGTAACATACATACCAAAATAGGCTCTATAGCGATCAATTTCATCTTTCTTCATTTGATTGGCCGCGGTAGCAACAGCATTCATGGCATGAATTGCTTCATTCATACGGGAATCCATTTGTTGCTCCTGGGCTCGTAATTCATTCGTCTTTATCTGGCTTGAGGTAGATGCAACCATATTGATAGCTGCAGCAGCCTCCATCATTTGTAATTCAATCGAACGTTGCATGTCTCGAGAAAGTACATTCATACTTTCTGTTTTGTAAATATTTGACATAGATGCAACAGCATCTACAGCAGCTACAGCCTCATCCATTTGTTGTTCCATATTCATTTTGAGATTATGGATTTGGTATCGTAACTTTTGATTAGTGATGGTGAGATCATGTATAATATTGGCATGATCGGTTTTGACGTCAACTAGGTCAAGAACCTGCAAGTCCATATGAAATAGATCTTGCTTGGATCGTTGTAACGTATCTTGAAGTTTTTGAATGGTTTGATTATAGGCCTCTATTTGAGTTAGGAGAATAGAATTTTTGTTCTGTAGATGATGGAGAGTATCCTTTTCTGTTGAGGAATGAGTAGTACTACTCCGCATTTTGGAATTTTCTGCAAGTCTAGATGGTTGTATGGATGATGATGATATAGTTGTAGTAGCAGTACTCTTCACTGAATTTGATTGCTCCATACATTTGAAAAATGGTTTATAAGTATGATAGAATTGATAAAGCTCAGTAATTTGTTGTTCCATTGCAAGGTATGTGGAGGATAGATTGGTTTCCGGACTCATAGTATTTTTTGGAACTCCATTTTGAAATAGTTTGTTGACACAAAAATGAGTCTCATTGGTGAATTCCAATGTACAATTGATATTGGACGATATAGATCGATTAAGTAAGAATAAAATATCCATACAAGAAGTTATAGGAAGTGTAGTGTTAATCTTGTTTGATGTGTGTGATTTAAGAGATGAAAATTGATGAAGTTGATCTTGATATATAGGATGTTGTGGTTGAGCATGTGGTAATGTAGCTGAAATTTGAATGGTTTCGTTCGGATGTTGAAGTTTTACAAGATACAGCAAATGATGGGAATAGTGTTGAGTATAATATAGAATGAGAAGAATGTTCGTCAAGATACAGGCAAATAGGAAAAAAAGTAGAAAACATGCAGTTTTTGTTCTTGAATAGGACGTTGAAGACGTTGAAGTATGTGTAGTAGATTCGTGTTGTGTTGTATGTGCGTTAGTGTAGTTTAGGGGACCTTGTTGCTGTGAAGAAAGTCTTTGGGTGGATAATTGGTTTAGTTTGTTTGTTTTATGAGAAGGTTGATGAGTTTTGCTGGAGTCATGAGAGGAAGGAGTTTGCGAAAAAGATTTTGGGATGGAGTTTTCTAGACGAATCGTAGGCTTTTGCAGAGGTAAAGTGACGAGAGAAGAATTTCGACGTGGTGTTTGTGTACGGTGTTGATGCGATTGAGTGGGTTTGGTGAAAGACGTTCTGTTGGTGCTTAAGTTAGTGTTGAAATACGTGGTGGCTCGCTTGCACGATTCCACAGGAAGATGTTGCTGTTCAGATGTGGAGTGTGATGAAATGCTATCCGATGCTCTGCCATAACGTGTTTTTTTCTTACTGCTGCCAATTATGTTACGAAGTTCTCTCTTGCGTTTCCTGCTTGTTACCTCCTCCATGGTTCAAAATGAGGTTATGCACTTCAATACCTACCCATGTATCTTTATAAAAAAATAATATGTAATAAATAAGGATGGTAATTATTTTGGAATGATACTATACACATCAAAGTTAAACTTTTTAATATAGGTAAAATAACGCATAAAAACAACCATGAGAATGCATTCGATATTATTTCACTTTTTAGTGGGAACATAAAATAACGTAAATGACCTAAGTAAAACAAGTGCATAAGAAGATTGAGAGAGTTTTATATATGAAACAAATGACCATTTATATATTTGATTATTGATGGTGTGTCACGCTTTTTAAAATTTGAATAAAAGATCCAACAAGGTCGTCGAACAATACTTCATCTATATAGAACAAGGTGAAAGCAATATTTGTCTTTCTTCTCAAACACAAGCAAATCCAAGAATGACAAAGTCCACATTGAGAAACATGAGATGAAAAAGAAGAAAACACTTTTCAACCGAACGAATTCCCTAGATAGATTATCTTTTAAACTGAAAGTAAAGATAAGATTTCCTGTGGAATCTACATGATAAAATTGAGCTTTTGGAATGATGGGCTGGGAAAAGTTGCAGGAGTGGACATTGCGAAGGAAGGCCCTACTACAAATGGCGACGTTGCGTTTCAAGAAGTGAATATAGTAGACCCAATCGAGCATCGAGCATGCTCCACTACTGTATTTGTTTTAAGATCAATATGCTTGGAAGCGACATCTTACAGACGGTCAATATGAAGACTAACAAGTGTGCTCAGTTTTGAACTTAGTTAGAATGCTGGCCAATTCGCATCCAACTAAATTTTAGGCTACCACCATCAGAACATGTCGTATACAGCTCGTGTGGATATAATAGCAGGCTCTGAAATATTTGTCAACTATGGTCATAAATGGCGTCAAGAAAGCCAATAACATGCTGGTCGTGGTGCTGTTGCAACGTCTTTCGTCCCGAAAGGAGCTCGCATACCTTCATCACCACTTCTCTTCATTTGTTATAACCATTCTTTGCACAGTCTCAAATCAATTCAAAATGACATTGTTTTTGCAATGTTTTTGCACATCACTCAAATAAGAAATAATACATGGGTAATCAATCATCATCCCAACGAATCAATAGTGAAGGTCCTTTGATCTACCATGGCAATTGGTTGGAAATCGAGGTCTCATCATTGCGTAAGTGATGCGATTCCTGCTCTCATCTCATGACTACATTCCAGATATTCAGAAAAAGAAAGAAATTCTGTCCATAAAATCATAATGATTATGTTTCCGTATCACCGTTCAATTGCAAAGTCTTTCAAATAAACTTGTATGCTCCACATCCCTCCACTTCAATACCACTGTTCCAACAAACATAGGAATATGGATACGAATACAGATACAGTAGTTACATTAGACAGAAGCGATGGATTGAAAATAATAATGATTTAATTTTTATTGGTTGGTTATGGAAAATGACAACACATATATGATTAGAGTATGATTAGAGTATGATTTGTGAGTGTAAGTGTACATAACATACCGTTCAATTGCAAAGTCTTTCAAATAAACTTGTATGCTCCACATCCCTCCACTTCAATACCACTGTTCCAACAAACATAGGAATATGGATACGAATACAGATACAGTAGTTACATTAGACAGAAGCGATGGATTGAAAATAATAATGATTTAATTTTTATTGGTTGGTTATGGAAAATGACAACACATATATGATTAGAGTATGATTAGAGTATGATTTGTGAGTGTAAGTGTACATAACATACAGGCAAGGAAGGATGTTGGACTGTTACATGGCCAAAAAGGCATCCTTGACTTTGACATCCGTGTAATGGCTTTCAACTTGAGCAGCATTGAAAGCGATTTCTTTGGATTTCTCACGTTCATCAAAGGTACTTTTAAGTCTCTTTTTCATCATGACGGCATAGACTGTCGAAGCCGCAAAGGTAGCTCCCAGTAGATACATGAATACTTTAGGATAATCATCCACCCATGAGAAAATATAGCTAAATGGATTAAACCGTTTCTTTTTGGCAAATTGTTCAATGTAGGAGATTCCATTGATGAAGTTGCAGCCGGCAACATTGGGATTCGCAGTGTTGAGATGCTTTTCGCATTTTCCAGCACTCACGTAAGAACCTTTGCAAAACATGCGTGCCTGATTTTGATAGTAGCCGTTATCTTCCGCGCAAGATAAGCATTGTTTCTGTACCAGTACGTTGTCGCCGGAATAGGGTAAGTCATTTCCAGTGAGGGCTTTGTATGTTTTGGCTCCTCCATAATTGTCAGCTAGAGTGGTGCAAGTGTCGTCAGTAAAAAGCCCCATGTAGATGTTGGACGAGCCTTGGCAATGAGGACCCATGTAGTACATCCTACTGCCATCTGCTTCAAAGTTATCGTCATCATTTTGCTCCTCTTCTTCCTCTTCTTCTTCTTGCTCTTCCTCCACTGCTTCTTCAGCTTCTTCTTCCTCCATTTTTCGACGATTTCCACCATAGCCAGGAGGCTTCCAGGCATTGCACTCTAAGTAGTTGTCTAACTGGAAGCCCTGGCCATCGTCATCTGCTGTGTAGTCAATGTAACACTCGGTCTTTCCAGTTTTGTACCAGCATTGAAACTCGCATTGACTTTGGTCGAACTTGTCGTCTTTATTGTCATCGTCGTAGCAATCACAGGTCTTCCACGCGTATTCTTGACACTTGTCCTCTATATCGTCCTGTAACCACTCCCAGTAATTTATAAGAAAGATGTCCAAATCCAAAATGTAATCTCCGTATGACGAATCTCCACGACATCCATAAGCGTTTCCTGAATTGCAAGAATCTGCTGGGCAAAGTCGAAATTTTATCAAACGCTTCGTTGTCAGCTTTCCATCCGCCTCATCGTCAGCGGCGTCGTTCCACGTGGTCACATGGCTGCAGCCCTGCACCTTGAGAGCATAGTCAGGCAGCCAGGATGTGTCTACACTACCATAGGCTTCTAATTCGCGTTGCTGCTGTGGATCAACTTCCGTCTCTGCTCTACGAGCTTCTTTCAACAATTTCTGACCCAGTGTGGAGTCCATGGCTATGTCACTATTGAAGGACATTACCCCTAATGGACTCGCGCTTGCACTTCTAATTGCACTTGACATTGCTGCCAAAGCTACTGTCGATAAAATTCTCATCATCTTTTATTCTTCCACTAAAATGTAATTACTATATCCAATATATGAATGTGCTCCACTCTTTCAATAATGATTCCAATAATTTATTTGATAGATGGATTGATTGACAAAATGGACGGACGGACGGATAGATGAATCCCAATTGCAACCCAGCTATACACTCTTCGGGATGTTACTATTGATGGTATGGTCAGAAAATAATATATGTATATAATAACAGAAATGCAATGAAATCCAAACCCGACGGAATAAAAATGAGAAAATCTATTTGTACATTTTATTTAGAGACCCTAATTGCAGTTGAGTTTCTAAATAATGATCTCCTACAAAATTACTTAACAACACAGCCACCGAGGTTCCTCAAATCAACCCCCCTTTTTCCATCTATATTTACATCTAGCGAAAGATATCAATGACAATTTACAAGACTCAAATGCTTCCACTATGTAAAGTACGCATCCTTTTTTCCATCCAAATGCGTTAGAAATGAAAATGGTTTCTTAAATCTATATGTGAGTCGTGTATTCATATATGGAATCAACAGTTTATCATAGTTACCAGGCGGAACCATCGCAGACCAGCGAACGAATTCCATATCTTAATTCCTAATTGAAAATAATTTCAAATCCAGACACACGAAAATGACTCTTTTTTCTCACCAATGATGGATTGTGTGTATCCAACGCTTTTCCCTTTTCGATGCTAACTAATCTTTTTAAATAATAATTATGGATACATGTGACTATATTTGTCATTATGAATGGCAAGGTGCTATATTCCTGCTGCAAGCTCCCTCTCATACGAATCCTGTGAATTCAATACATTTATAAGTAGAATAAATCCATCGATGGGGGATCATTGGAAATGATGAAGTGTCATATATATAAATTCAATGTGGGTTTAGGTACGGTGCGGTACGGTGTATATTTCATTATTCTGCATACAAACGAAGCATGTGCAATGGATACATTTATAAAATTCGCCAAAATAACAGTCTCCACTCCTATCATCCATATTTGAATATCCTTCATAATGAAACGTGCTAAAATAGTAGAGAAATAGTCTACCAGCAGTACTACGGTACTGAAAAAAAAACTAATCAAATTAGTCGCATGACGAAAATGATACTCCATAGATGAACAAAGAAGACTGCTGTGGATTGAGACTTTCGCTGCTGTACAAGTAAATGCCTTCTTTGCGTCAACTTCGAACATAACTATTTTTACTCGAACTTCATGTATTCGATAACTTTCCACCTAAAATAAGGCTGCTGGAATGGCACTTTTATCTGTTATTTTGTTACTTTCACACCCTTCCTGATCAATTCTTACATTATAACTATTAACTTACATTTAAATTTTGTGCACGGATAAAATGATAGGAACTACTAAATCTTTGTGTTTTTCTTTTTCCTTGGTAAACAACAATGTAAAAGATATAATTTTAGTTGCAACCTCTATGGTACATATTATACGGCACCGTATGTGAAAAAAGATATGCAATCTCATTTTGCGTGATTTATTATTTCCGAAAGAACGAAACAAACCATGTTCCAAGGGTTTATTGATTACTACTCTATCTCCCATCCATTGCGATAACATGGAGAAAATCTGGGCCATCCTTCAAACAATTATGGTCCTAATGAGTAGAAAGTGCAGGAAATAGATAGAATCTTATTCCAACAAATATATTCATTATAAGATTCAGCGAATGAGCCACTGAATCCTAACATGGGTCTGATAAACCTCATTTACTGAATCTAATAATAAATATATTTGTTGTTGTAACTATCGTTATTTCATATTATAAGCTAATAATTATTCATATCATAATCTTTCTCAATAACAAACATTAAATTTGATATTTCCTTTTTGTATGACAATAATATACAATTCGATATATTGTCACAGTTTATTGATTACTACTCTATCTCCCATCCATTGCGATATCATGGAGAAAATCTGGGCCATCCTTCAAACATTAATGGTCCTCTTTCCCCATAGAATCAACGCTCCTAGAATCGACGGACAATTACATTTGAATGAAATTTTAGCTCCATTCTATCATGGTGTTGCCTCTGGTGATCCATTTTCAGATTCTGTTATTATATGGACGCGAGTCACATTATCAAATGATGTCACGGATCTCTCTAATTCAAAAAGTGGAACCAACACATCGCTTACTGTCGAATGGGAAATGTCATCAGACACTTCTTTTGAAATTATTGTCGCATCTGGAAAATCTGAAACAGATTCATCGAATGATTTTACTGTCAAAATAGAAGTTGATGGTCTTTCCTTCAATACATATTACTACTATCGATTTAGCTATGATGGAGATGTATCGATCACTGGAAGAACTAAAACAGCTCCAGCTGCAAATGAGACTAGTCAAATTAGATTTGCTACAGTTTCATGTGCAGATTACCAATCAGGTTACTTTAATGCGTATGATCGTATTACTGAACGAAATGATATTGATGCAGTAATACATCTTGGTGATTATCTTTATGAACCTGGGAACTCTGAAGGAGTTGTGAGAGATCATGAACCGCCTTGGGAATTGGCGGAACTTGCAGATTATCGTACGCGCTACTCACAATATAGACTAGATGAGTCATTGCGAAATTTGCATCAACAGTATCCTTTTATTGTCACCTGGGACGATCATGAATTCGCAAATAATGCATATTTAGAAGGTGCCCAAAATCATGAAAGTGAAACGGAAGGTGATTGGAGTACACGGCTGGACAATGCTGTGAAAGCCTATAATGAATGGATGCCAATGCGACTACGTGATCCAAACAACGACCAAAAGATTTATCGGTCTTTCAAGTATGGAGATCTGGTTGATTTATTTATGCTAGACACACGTATCATTGGCCGGGATAAGCAGTTAGATTTTATAGATGGAATAAATCCAGAAGCATACAATGATCCTGATCGTCAGCTTCTTGGAACCGAACAAATGGAATGGTTGCAGAACGGACTTAGGAATTCAACTGCTCAGTGGAAAATTATTGCTCAACAAGTAATGGTGAGTCCATTTAGAGCTTTTGGTTTTATAAGATTGAACATGGATGCATGGGATGGGTATGGATCCGAGCGAGCAAGACTGTTGGATTTTATTGAAAAAAATAACATTGAGAATATAGTCATATTAACAGGCGATATTCATTCGTCATGGGCAATGGATGTACCTTTGGGGAGCAAACCATACAATCCTATAACAGGAGAAAATTCACTGGCAGTGGAGTTTATCACAACTTCTATAACAAGTCCTGGTCTAGATAAATCAATATTCGCGTTATTTTTAAACCAGTTTGTAAAAGTGAACAATCCCCACATGAAGTATGTAAAATTGTCAGGGAAAGGTTACAGTATCTTGGATATCACTTCCGAACGCACACAGAATGATTTCTACTATGTCGGATCTGTTCGTTCAAAGAATACCGATCATAACTATGGTGCTTCTTACTTCACAAGAGACAAACAAAATCGTGTAAGAAAAGGTGAAAGTGCTTCCTCTAGCTCGGTGGAGATACCAGATCTTGCTTAAAATCATTCCGTGAGTCTATACAGCAGTTCCTAAAGTATCATCTTGCATAAATATCTTTCCAATATTCATATAGAAAAATGTAATTGTATTATAGGACCACTTTTATATTCCATCAGTAACACAGATAACAGCAACCATAGGTATTCATGGATGAGAAAGCTAAATGATCGTTTCATAATTGAAAAAATATCCAACTCCAGCAAGATTTGGAAGTCACTTGCGTTTTCAACTTTTGTTCTTTTTTCAAACCTTTCATGTTTACGGAGTATGTGTAGTTAGTTAGTAAGTTTGTTTGTTTGTAAGTTTGTGCAAAAGTAAGGAGTTGATTTCAGGGTTCGTGTACACTACTGTGTACAGTACGGTGTACGGTACTCTTGATGTTGACTATTTCTCTAGGATGATGTACTCCTATTCATATGTTTCTACGAGAAAGAAGAGTAGTAACAAATGCGTGTACAAATCCTGTTCTTAGGAAGAAGGCGTCGGAATGGCTTTGCGGAACAACTCATGAATGTTAGCAGTATGCTCATCAATCAAAGCCTTTCAGCCAGAACATGCATCCAGTTGAAAGCATCAAGAACAGACAAAGTCATTCAATCACTATTTCGTTTACATCATTATTCAAACCATAATAGGAACAAAATCGGTTCCCATCGTCTTTTTCATTCCAGCAAAGCAAAATACGAGAGCCAAAACAATGAAAACTTCGCTTTTGATAGAAATATGAAACGATTACAGCGAGATGCAGCAGCTAGAATACATGTGAATCAGGACAAAAATATGACAGATCATGATGCGAGTGATCCAATGGATTATGACTATTTTCAAAAGGAGATAGCACTACGACTAGTTGATCGACTAGATGATATTAAACGAGAGGAAGGGTTTCCCTTAGCTTTGGATATTGGTACGAAAAAAATATACATATATTTCAAAAATGGAAGATAACATCCAACTGATGTTTTCTAAATAAATTTCCGTTTTATTGTAGGAGCTGGTGCAGGACATTTGCACCGAGCTATTTGTATGGATGACGCCTTTACTGGAGAGGGAGGAATTGGGGGTGTTCGAAAACTAGTGCAACTAGATTCCAGTGACCTCATGCTTCATCGTGATGATTTGATACCTGTTCCAGGTGAACAAGAGAGATGTAATACATATAAACTTTGTGCGGACGAAGAAAAACCTTTGCCGTTCCCAGATGGCACTTTTGACTTAGTTTTGAGTTCTGCTTCCATGCATTTTGTGAATGATTTGCCATTTTTATTCAAGGAAATTAAGGTAAGATGGATGGAATGACATTGTCTTTTGAATGACTTATTCTAGTCTTATAGTCGTATCATAATATTTGTGTGATGTGTTAGAGAGTGCTCAAACCTGATGGATGCTTCATGTTTGCCATGGTGGGAGGAGGAAGTTTATCGGAACTTAGATCATCTCTTGTGTTAGCTGAAATGGAAAGAGATGGAGGAGTTTCGCCTCATATTGGACCATTTGTAGACTTCTCAGATGTCGGTCAACTCATTACTTCAGCTGGCTTCACCTTACCCACTGTGGACATTGACACTATTCATTTTTCGTTTCCGAATGCCATGGTAATGATGGAACATTTACAAAGAATGGGGGAAGGCAATGTATGTTGGAATCGAAAATCAAGGACGAGTATGGATACTTTTATCGCAGCAGCATCCATTTATCAGGAAATGTTTCCCTTGGACGATGAATTTCAAGATAATCAAAGCAAAGTGGAGGATCGGGATGTTATTGCATCCGTGCAAGTTATTTACGCTATTGGGTGGAGTCCACATGAGTCGCAACAGCAGCCTCTTGAGAGAGGCACAGGGAAACGCAAAGTTGGTGATATGGTGGAAACTCATAAACCTTCCCCTACATCGAATGAATAATAATCTATATTTGTATTTATATTTCTATCTATATCTATATTTGTATTTGTATTTGTATCACCAATCGAGAGAACTTACACTAGGTAACTGTTACTTTTGTAGTATCGAATTCGAAAGGATATTTTGGATTCTCCGATTCATATTCATCGCACTTCGCAGCACTAGTAGTCGGCAAGGGAATGGCATACTCGGAATTCCAATCTCGATCGAATACATTTTGTAATTGTTGACGCAATAGTGGATGGTCCGAGTTGAAGGAAGTACCAGCAGTGTTGAAAAAGAAACTCCACTCCATCTCATTAGTTCCAATATTGAATCGATGGTCCGTGACAATATATTTTCCATGATTCACTCTGGCATATTTCGGATACATGTCGGGTGGACCTGTGGCATTTTTCCAGCCTGGTAGTGCAAAGTAACGAACTTCGATGCTACCGCTGTGCCGAGCCCAAGCAGCATTCGCCTCTGCCGATGATAGCAATGCTTGAAAGTAAGCAGGCATTGCGGAATAGGCGTCTGTCCACTGACTTATCAGAAGTCGAACTCTTAGACCTTGTGAAACCTTCAAAAGCAATGCATCGATTAGGTTCGGCCACCAGGCTGGATTTTCCAAGAACACAGTGAGGGCTGTAGGAACGAAATACATGGTGGATAGACTAATTTGTTCACGAGCTGTCAAGATGGTCTGTAACAAGGCATCTCCATCCCAAGTCCTGCCCTCCAGGGCCTTTCTGCCGGGTGAGTAGACTGCATCGGGTGTATCACACACCTCGGGAGGGCTACAGGAGAAAAAGGTTTTACCAAGAGTGTCGTTCAAGACTAGCGGCATAGGATGGTCCCAATTATACACCGTTTTGGAAGATGGATGGAAAGGACTTTTGCACAAATCCTGTTTGGAATTGGAACGACTATCACCAAACAAGCTAAAGCATGGCACAAGACGATCATGTTGCAAGTATGGGTCAAACACTTCCATGGTCAAATGATTATGGAGAGACTGTTTGAAAGCAGGATCAGTCCATGTCCACCACCGATCAAAGAGCAACTGGAGATCCCTCACTGGTGCAAAGTGAGTTACCGAGGAACCTTCCAGAGCAACACCCACTTCCTTCACTTGGGTGAAGCTTCTCCAGTCAGTGTTGGAATCTGTGATCATGGCACGATGATGGTCAAAAATCCATCCCTTCAAGTGCATCATTCCAAACTCATACCATTCACTAGCATTCCACAATTGGAAGGAAATTTGATTGGGATATTGCTGTTGCATTGCTTCCAACTCTTCTATACCGGATAGACGGTGTTCACTGACGATGCGAATCTGGACCCCACGATTCGCAGCCTTCAGCAATTCGTCGTAGATCAGCTGACCACGATCTGTTCCCCAGCGCTTCTTCTCCTCGGGAGTGTAGCCTTTCGTATCCAAGAGCGTCCAATACATCGCCCAAAAATCGATTTTGTGCTTTGCTTCTCTGATGAACTCCATCTGTACTTCCCAAGTGTCCCTTGTGCCTGCTACTGCTTCTAAGTTTGTCTCGAGTGGAATTGACTCCAGAAGATACGCCGTGCCATATTCACTTTGATGATTTTGATGATTTTGATGATTGGGTAGAATGGAATTATGATTCCAGTCCAACGATAAAGTGTTTTTAAGGCCCAGTACTATTATTATTATTATACCACCCCAACATACTAGTCGAAATCCTCCATGAGTTGTGTTGTATTGTGTTTTTCCTAACTCTGTCCTTACTGCAGTCATGAATTAATTATTCAAGCTTCCAAAAACTACTGGTACTAAAACCACCCAAAAAGCCGAATTAGGCTTATTTTCAAGGCACACGTTATAATAGAGAATTAAGTGTAGATTATTTTGATCGGCTGTGGGCCCCCCGAATCTAGGGCGGGCAGAAGCCCCCTTCAGTGCACTGTCATTCTGTCTATTTATTAGGCAAAAAATAAAAATTTCCCCGAAAAATAGAACTAAAATATATACATCATGAAGATGAACATTGGATCAGAGAAGATCATTCAATTTTATCCAGCTCTGAATACAACTTTTTTCTAATAGGGAATCTAGGGTCTTTAAATGGTACTCCCTAATAGACTTAAGTAATTTCTCACTTAGTAAAATGTATCCTAAATGAATGTTCTTAATTGAATATAATTTACCTAAGTATTAAACTTAAATAATATTTTACTTAGCAGATTCTATTAATTTTTCTGTGAATTTTAAAATTTTTTATTTGCTCGTGCTTAATGTCCTTCTGAAGAATATCTGAATTCTCTTGATGTTTGCGTTTCAGCCCTCTCGCTATTCGACTCAATTTCTCTGATCCTGATTGATCTTTATCTTCGCCTGATTGATTTTCACTGAGGATTATCTTGCATATGTTTTTGTCTTGGTCCTTTATTTTCCTTTTTTTGCTTTTGAATTTTGCTTTGTTGTAATTCTGTGCCGTTGTGTTATCCTCGAGCATGTTCATTAGTGAAACAAAGTTTGGACTGTCTGATGACTGATTATCCATCTCCCTTGCAATTTCGCATTGACGATCTGGTGCCAGCTCTAACATTTTTTCTATTTTTTTATATCCCGATTTTATAGCCGATTGAGTTTTGCTGCATCGTTGGCATTGCAGTTTTCCTTGTGGGATTTTATTTGGAATTTGATGAAGTTTGACCGGACTGTTATGTGAGAGTGGTCTACATGTACTACCTGTGCATATTTTATTGAGAATTGGTGGGTCTTCTTGCTGTATCTTCGAGGTTGACTGATTTGCTTTCCTGCATGTCGCTCCTGAGATGACCGAGATCTTCCTTTTTAGTTGATTATTGGTTCTTTTCTTCGCCCCCTTAAAGCATTGTAGTAATAACTTTCCCTTATATTGCTTCTTCCATTCGCTTTCCTTCTCCTTGCTAATCGAGCCGATCAATCTATGCATACCTCCCGTCCTCGCGATGAGAAGTTCTTGGACTTTGTCCCAGATATCTGCCATTTCTTGAGACATGTCCTTTTCTATTGAAGCAGGGATTCCGGTATGTTTGACAATGCACGCTTTTTTGATGACTTTATTCAAAGATTTAGGAATTAATCCCCACATTATTGCCTCCTTTGTACCTAAAAAATCATCACAGAGACCGTCCTCTTCCATTACTGGTGTCATCCCGAAAATTGTGGAGTACGATATTTCTCCCTTTTCTATGATGTTGATAAGTGGTTGTCCATCCTCTGATGTCTTGTTCCTTTGTTGGTCGGGTATATTACTCCAGTTCTTAGGTGGTTTCTTGAGTCTGCCTTCGTTGGATCGCTCCAGTTTTTCCAAAGTCGAAAAAACTTCCTGCAGGAATAAGTCAGTGGCGTGCTTCCCTTGCGTCGATATCATCAAGGTGATGAATTTCTGAAGATGCTGTTCGATCAAGTTGCTTACATTATTTCGGAACGACATCAATTTTTTATGTTGACAGAAAAATAGATGATGCATTCTATTGCATTTCACCTGATATCCGTGTGCTCCAATGGATAAGTTCTTTTGACACTGGCACCAATTGCATTTCTGCGCTTCATTAATTTTTTCTAAGTGCGTAGCTTTAGTTAATGGTATCGATGTATGATGTTCCAGCCAAATCCCGTTCCGATATGCTTCCGATTTATAGAGTGATCTCGTATGCGAATTGCAGAATCCTAGAAGAAAACGGAGCCATCCCTTATGCTCCTGTATTTTATCCCATGATGTGTGCATCTGAGGCATATGTCTCCACATCATGCCTTGTGTACTCTTTGATTGTAGGCGTTTCCTTATTTCCATTTGGAATATTTGCCTTAGTCGTTGGGCTATATTCCTGTCTATGGTGGCACCTCCCCATGTAAGAAAAAATCTTTGATTCGAACCAGGGAGTAGTATTTTGCATTCTTCTTGATCCTCGCCTGTCTTCTCCTGATTTCTGTTAGCCCTAGCATTGGGGAGTCCTGCACATACGTCCGCCCAATGATTCGCATTAAGAGGAGCCAGTTTGGGGGAGATGTTCCTATACCTGCGATTGCTACATTGTTGGAGACCGCTATCATCGAGCTGGTGAGAATTGATTTTGATAAATGGCCTATACTCATGATTATCCCAATATTTTTTGGGCCATATTCCGGTCTCTATGTTCTCTGAGCCATTCCATTTCTGCTTCCCTGCTTCTCTAATATTCGGATTGCCTGTCCATGTTTCTGAAATGTCCACAAAAGCCTTCAATCTTAATTTTAGACTATCTTTACATACTTTCCTGATGGGTGATATATCGAATTTCTTTTGCACATCGTAAGTCTCTTTTATCTCATAGCCCAGCGTGTATTTTAAATTCTTGCCATATGTTTCTCGAAATTTTCCTACAATACATTTGCTGATTCCTGGAGATAATTTACGTATAAAATTCCTGTCTAAGTGCTGTGTGTTGGCTCCGTCCCTCACCTTCATAAAACAATCCCTTATTGCCGCACTGTCCGTGATAATTCCTCTTGCCAGATCGCCTGGAAATGATACTTCCTGTAACCATACCGCTGTAGCTTCTCCATGCGCAATATCACTTCTTTCTGTGCCGATTTGATTTGGTAATTCGAGGATCCTGGCAATAAGTGGCTCCGTTCCTTCCTTTTCCCAGTCGCCATCATATATGGATGCATTCGGATTTATCTTCAATTTACATGCAACAAACGCCGCCGTGGTTGTTGCGCTCGGTCGTGGTAGGTTGGAGACGTGACTGCCATCGGTTGCTATGAGAAGAGGACTCTGGCTATCGAATAAGCATTTGGTTATTTCCATGTACTTGGTTGTATCCTTATCAGGTGCTTTCTGAAAATCCAAGATATTTAGATCTATCCTCATAGGTTCATCACATTCTTTTGCAATTTCCTCCGTTGTGAGATCCAGATAGGACGAGTTGGAGAATTTTTCCATTATGTGTTTGCTTGCATCCATTCTTTCCCACTTATTCAACTGCGATGGTGGGGTCGGATTCTGCTTGCTATATCTCCATTCCCAAAATTTATACATTTGTGTTGCCTCCTGGAATCGCCGCTTTCTCGCCGTTTTTATGTGGCTAACAATCTTGTCGAATGACACGGGTAATTTTTCAGGAAATTCCTTCCTTATAGTTTCTCTATCTGCACCTTTTAAGATTTTACCAACGATTTTCTCCAAATTGCCCCCTATAGCTAAATCCAACAGGCGCTTTTTTCCTACCCCAATAGTTGCCTTATTTCCATCATTATATCCAGCGTTGCCTACTGGTGCGTATTTATATGTCCTCGAAATATTGCTGAGGACAAAGTTGATGAGTTCGGATTTTTCATCTCTAAGGTAAATACCATACTTAGCCAGTTTGTGTACTGCTTGTTTGACGTGATTGATTAACAAAAATATTACGTGAGTTTGATGAAATATATTTCCGTACTTTTTTTAAGGTTGTGGAAAACTGAACGGCGTACAACCTACGTAAACTACATACTACAACATACTGAAACCTACGTACGACACGGACGAAAATAGCAAGACAATGAGGCTTCATGCCGGTCCTGGACGAGGAGGTCGAGGACTCCCTTGGTTGGGTAAACCAAAGTACTTGTTGCAAAAACCCTTATGTACAACATTACAAAAAGATTATGTTGACCCAAATAATTTTTATGGAGTGCTTGAAACGATTGAAGAAAATAAGGTCAATACCAACGCTAATAACCATTGTGTCGAAGGATCGGAGGATGAGATAACATGCAAACAAAAACAAAAAAAATTATATGATCAGAGAAAAATAATTGCAAAGATTCCAAATTCCAACAATTTAACGGTTGGCACCAATGAAAATAGGATCGCGCCGGATATTGGGAACAAAACTTTTGCCTTTACGACAGTTGTACGGAAAAAGAGAAAGAAAAAATATAATATGATTTCTCCAGCAAAATATTATAAGGACCAACCACCTCCTCATAAATTGGAATCTCATATGAAGAAAAGTGTGAAAGAAAATAAGTGTTGGGATACAATGACGATGACTCCAAAAGCATCTGCTGCGGATGAAATTATGGGAAATATGAATACCCAAGATATTGATATGGAAGTTGCGAATAGTGAGGATGATAGTATACGCAGTGGCTTGTGGAACGAGATCATAAAAATAAGTAAAGAACTTAACTTGCCAGTGCTCATGGTAAAGGACAATTCTATTGAAATGTTAGAAAACGCCCTGGAGAAATTGGAAAGTAAAAGGGTCATCAAATCTGCGTTTTCGAAAACAAATCAGGTTGATTCAACGAGTGCAACTCCATCTGAGTATGAGGGAATGCGAAGGGTTACATGGAAAAATGCCCAAATGGTTACTCCTGATGGAAATAAAAAGCAAAAAAATTCCCATGGACTCCTTGTGTGTGATCTAGAAACGGACAATGAGATGAATGAAGTTCAAAGGGAGCGTGAAGAAAGGCGAGTAAGCATGATCCAAATCATAAAAGAAGTGGCGGAGTCAATCAAGTACAAAATTACCAAACAGGATGAAATCCACATGCAGTCTTGGGATATGGTCCAATTGCGCAAGAAACTGGGGGAAATCAATGTTTGTAAGAAGAAGTCACTTGAGAGCAGTGTCAAATGTGATCATGACCTGGCCAAAAATATGTCTTTTCATAAGCATGGTAATGCACAAATTTATGACGATGAGGGATTAAATGTGGCTGCAGTGTCAAATATTCTTCCTCCGAGAGTACAAAATGTGATCGATATCTGTAAACCTCCTGAAGTGGAAAAAACAGTTAAAAATGTTCCTACTATGAAACATCAAATGCGTCAATCTTATACTGCAAGACTTCGATTACATATAACAGACTCTTCTGTAAATGTTGGCCTAATGCTTAAAAAAATGTTTCAATTATGGAAGGAGACAGATCCGAGTGCTATGCTATTGGCGCACGCGGAGGAGACTAACAATGCATTAATGATTGATGATATCAACAAAATCCCATCGGAAGAGAAAGAGGTTAATAAATATGTAATGCCGGGTATGTTCCACAATAAAGGGAAACTGCATATGTCTCTGAGGATGTCAGGTCACTTGGACTTGCCAACGTTGAAAAGAAAATTTTTTACTTGGATGGGGAGTAACAAGAGCTTCGCAACTA
>Ga0209092_10001831_pt1 | contig 20180 bp, 19 predicted proteins | sample FraStrMetagenome_FD_187446 | JGI IMG/M metagenome (GOLD analysis project Ga0209092, IMG submission 187446) | Marine eukaryotic phytoplankton communities from Arctic Ocean - Fram Strait ARC3M Metagenome (SPAdes) (version 2) | ecosystem: Environmental > Aquatic > Marine > Oceanic | place: Fram...
ATCAAAAAATGGTTTACGTGGCCACCAATAATAACTGCTGTGCAGCAATATGTATGTTACCACTACAGCCACGTTTCATTTTCATTTTCATTTTCATTTTCATTTAGTCGTTGGTCGAATATGTCTTTCTATTTAAACACGGGGAAATATTAATATATTTATGATTCCGATACCGCGGCTTATGAGACGGCGGCATATCAGTGAAAGAAGAAGCCTCAATTCAGCAAAAAAAACTATCATCACAGAATATCTCATGGGCGAATCATCTACCAACAACTCATCACTAGAAGAGACCAATGAATTGAAAGAGGAATCAAGAACACTAAAGTCATCTTCAACAAATGAAGGTGGCGACGCCAATGATGATGTACTACAAAAAACTAGGAAAGAAAATGATAATTTGAGGAAGCAAGTAAAAATTCTGGAAGAAGAGATTGCCTCTTTACAGAAGCAATTACGAGATAAGAGTAACTCTAATGATAATGAAGTGAAACATGACCATCCTGAGAAAACACAGCAAAATGGCTGGATCCCCGGTGGATTTTCTTTACCAAATTTGTTTGAAAAGAATTATAATAAAAAATCAAGCGTAAAGTTCCAAGCTTTATCAGATATTGAATTGCAGGCAGTGGATGATGCAAATGTTTTTGTTATAAGTGATGATGACGATGATGATAATAAGGTAGATATTGAAAAGGATCTAAATTCGGCCAAGAATTCGAGTACAAACTCCAATCCACAAAAAATAGAATTTTCATCGCTAGTAGAATCGGAACAAAAGAAAGATTCTGAGCTTTGGTTAGACGTTGAAGCAGATCTAGAAGCATCACCCAAAGCAACCTATATTAATCAAACTTTTTGGCAGCAATTCAAAGATCGCTGTTCATGGCTAGTTGGCTTATTAATTTTACAGAGTTGTTCTAGTTTTATTCTCAAAAGGAATGAAGAGTTACTAGAAAGCCACTTAGATATTTATAATTTTCTCACCATGCTTGTAGGTGCTGGTGGAAATGCGGGCAATCAAGCCTGTGTGAGAGGTAGGTAATTCATATTTGAATGAATATTCTCTTATTGATCTCAAAGCTAACACACACTCGTTTCCTATGATTCCCTTGGGCTTTCCTACTATCCTTTGGGCTGATAGTGATTCGAGAATTGGCATTAGGTACATTGAATGGCCGGAACCAAAAACCTTTTCTCATCACAGAATTTAAAATGGGTGTATGTTTGAGTATAGTCTTAGCAATATCAGGCTTAGGCCGTGCCCTATTTTTCGGTGTGTCCATAGCAGAAACAATTGCCATTACGACAGCTTTGTGGACCATTGTATGTATTAGTGTAGCAATTGGGGCTTTGTTGCCTCTGTTGATGAAACACGTTGGGATTGATCCGGCGCACTCTAGCACGACTATCCAAGTTGTTATGGATATTTTGGGTGTAACTATAACTGTTGTAGTGAGCTCGATTATTCTGAGTCGCTTTAATAATGAGTAGCTGTGTCAACCTTCCATACCATTTTAAGCTATTTTTTTTAAATAAAAAGGGATTGAAATATCAATTTAAAGCATTGAGGTGACATATTAAAATACATTTTAGTTCTTAATCCTCGTCATGAAAGATAAACCCGTCCTCAAGTTTGTAATGAGATGACACAGCCACACCTATGCCCGTTCCAGAACTCTTGTAATAATAACCACCCTCATTTACAAACATTAAATAGACTTCATCCTATAAGAAGGATAGAAGTGAGTCATATAGCTTCTATGAAAAAGCGAAAAAAGGAATAAACTGTAGCCACTTACCCCATGTGAGCCATTATAACTGATTGTTGATCCATCCCATCTTACAAACAAAGGATCTCCTTTCCGAATCTTCTGAAAATCATTGTCTTGGATATTTTTGTGGACCATAATAGTGGGAAAATTGGGATTTTCGTTATCACAAGGCCATGTTAGCTTACCAGACATTTCCCCACTTCTCTTTGCTTTAGCTGATAAAAAGCATGGAACTTTGCCATCGGGATAAAATTTTTCCATTTCATCTAAAACTTTGTTCTCATTGACATTTCGTTTCTCCAAAAATTCTAAGAAGTAGTGAAGAGCTTTTTGCGTATTCTCCACACCATCATGGCGTAATACACCTTGAGGAACGGCTCCTACTTCAATTGTAAATCCATGCTTTCCTACGGAGGATAAATTAGGTCGAAGATCTGCATTTGGTATCGAATGCATAAGACATCTACAGCATTTAAGACTTTTGTCCTGCTTAAATTTTGCCATAACATAAGCAGCAGCTTGTGCCATGAGAGCGTCTCCTTCAGGAACAATAACAGTCATTCCCATGTTGGTTGTGGTGGAGTGCAAATCAACTATAACATCTGTTTTTTTATTTCCTTGCACGTCCTTTTTAGAACCAAATATGGAATCAAGTTCTAAAGCTCTTTTCGTTTCTGTTTTCTCGTCTTTTTTCTCCATCTTTTCATTTGTATAAAGTTCTGTATTACGAAGTAACTTCTCCTTCGAAAATTCTCGATTTAAATCACAATCAATGAAGCGTTTATTTGCCAAGAAAGCTTCTCGGTTAGAAAGTAACGTGCTAATATCCAGAGAGGGAAAATTCTGAGCCATTGGATTGTCCAGTGGATTTTTTTCATAATGTTTTCGTTGCTGCTCAATAGCTTTAATGCACCATACACCTGTGTATTCATTGCCATGTGTTCCACCGACAACCACCACTCGTTTTATAATGCTGCTTGGATAAGCGGATGCATTGACAACCTGACAATAAAGTAGGATGGATGGAAATGCGGTGACAATGGTGAGAATAATATGTGAGTTCATGAAAATATTTTAGGTGCTTGAAAATAAAATATCACGAGTGGTGACAGCAGCAGATGAATTGGTTGTCAATTTTTTGTTTTGTTTTGATAGATGCAAAGACTTTACGCACCGTTCAGCAAGTCAAGTACGTATAGGAACATCAAATGTGATGTTTATATTTTAATTGAAAACAAATCATTCCAAAATACTCGTGTATTACCTTGGCCATTAACTTTCGGTTCGTTGAAGGAAACATTATTAAAACACTTTAAAAAGAGTTTAAGGATGCTCTTTAGCTTATTTCCTCTTGATTACCTTATGAAGAGATGATGTTCTACTCATCTCTTGATGCCACGAGCTAGCCACTTAATATTTTCTTTATTTTCATTTTGATTATTATTATTATTATTATTATTTCTTTGAAAAAATGCAGAAAAGTGAAACTTGGGAAAATAGAAAATACCTTATTCAGCATTATTTAAATAATTTTGGGTTTCGCCATTTTAAAAATCGTCTGGGCAAGCGCACATTTATGCAAAAATATACCAGAACATTCCATATATATGTTCTCTCTCGAGAGGAAGATCGCAACTAAGTAACTCTTTTGTCGCTAGAAGGCAATTTGCAAGGAACTTAAAAATGGTCTGAAGTTGTGTTAGCATAGGATAAATCAGTGTAGGTACGCAATTCCAAGAAAAAAATTGAGTTATTGAAATCTCCTTTTCTTAGTCTTATTCATGTGTTAAAAAATAATGCTCTCGTTGAGAATCAATGTAGATTTAAATACGCTGGAAATTACTTGAGAATCACAAAATCATATCAATAGAATTATATGAAGAATGCCTGCTAATGTAAGAGAGATTTTACGTTCTGATCCTATCAATCACGGAATTATACTATTTCCTTTGAATGGATGCTCCCTGTCCGACTATCGAAGAGGATCACTTCAGATTATGGATGAATCTACGAAATCGCGATGGACTCAAGTTACGTTCTCTAAATGGCATCTTGTAGTTAGTGACAGAAGGCATTTCTTAGAGGATAAATGATGGACTAAAGTAGGTCTTTTCACATCTAGTTCCAATGCGACGCAAATATTCTTCAGGATTGATAGGGTAAAATCCATTGGCTTAGGAACGTATTGAATGTTCTTACCAAAATAAGTTATTATCTGTTTCCACAAATGTATTGTATAATTCAAGTTGAAAGTGGACTTGCAACAAGAATGTTTGGAAAGAAACATGAATGAAAAAGGTGAGATAGATCCAATTCCACTTGAAAATGAAACAAAAAAATATGGAATTGTATGCAGTGATAATTTCTATTCCAGTCAATCTTTCATGGGTAGCATTAGATACGGCATGATAAAAATACCTCCATAATGAATCTCCATCTATCTCTTTCTCTCCATTTGGAAAAAAGCACCATAATAGGTACAATCCAACAATTCAATCATACAAAGTCTACACAATGAAAAATAATATAACCATCTCTCTTTTACAAAAATGGTGGCTTTAATCATTGGCCCCGATGGCCCATTTCCTTCCTATACAAAAAGAGTAAGAAGGAGCTAGCACTTCTGTTCAAAGAAGCTTTTTTTCCGATGTATCCGCAAATCATATTTCAAGGTATAGTTTGTAGATGAATCTAGGATGGAAAAAGACAGAAAGAGAAAAAAAAGGTGTTTCAATATTTTTTTTATGTAGCACCGGCAGTATCATGTTGCTTGGCGTGATCCTTTGGCCAGCACACTTCCGCATACCGTGCGTGTTATTTGGTCGTATTTGGTTTCATCAAATTGGTGGATGGTGCGTTTCTTTGGGTGACTTACTTTTGAGTGAATTACAGCCGATTATCAAGGGGAAACTGCCTTTTTGCTTGCAAAGAATATAATATAGTTCATTGATATCATTTGCTGATATTAATTATTTGAATCTGAGTTCAATTGTTGTAAAGGAGTAAGCATCATCACAAATAAGTTTTGTTGGAAATGGTGAGAGTTGAGACTTCAAATTATTTAAAGTACTATACTATACCATACTACGTAATATTGTATGATGGGCTTAGTAAGGGCTCACGAGACATCGTAGAATCCTTACGGAGGCCCTGGCCCCTAGTCGAACGGGGGAAACTCTTGTGCTACCTTAGTATAATTGCGTTGGTGAACCCTGATTGACAAACTATACCCGAGAAACAAACAAACAAACGTCCCTTATTCATAAATAGGAGGAGTCTACCTTAGGTACGTTAATTTTTAATTGAAGACGATTTACATATCAACATCCAATCTGCTGGTGCATAATCAACAACACTTGAAAATATATAAACATTCCGCAATTATAGAATTCTCCACACTCGAGAATCAGCATCTTCATCATGGGAAGACATGATCGTAAAAGTGATGACGATGATGACGAAATAATAAAATCCAAAAAACAGGAGAAACGCCATCGCGACCGTGATGAATCTGGCGAAGATGATGCCAATGATGACAAGGGTCGAAAACGTTCTCGAAAATCAAGCCATAGAAGTAGCTCTAGTCGACGTCGTAAACATAATCGACATGATCGGAAAAGCCGAAAAAGTTCTGGTCGTAGAAGTAGAGATAAGACTAGTAGTAGTCGTGATAGACGAAAGAAACGGAAAAAATATAACAGCAGCAGTAGTGACTCTTCCAGTGACGACGATGACGACGATGATGACAGTAGTGCTGGCAGTGATAATAGCAGTGAAAGCGAAGAGCGACAAAAATCATCCAAGCAAAAGAGAAAAGTTGTAAATAAACGATTATTGGAAAAATTGGCAGCTAGGTACGTTCGTTGTGTTTATGTTTCGTTTGATTCAATTTATTTGTCGTTTGTAATAAATACGAAGGAAATTATTCACCATTCTACAAACACATTTATATGTCTTTTCCTATCATTTTCTAGAGGAGAAACTTTAGAAGAAAGAGAAGAACGTCGTTCACGCCAAAGATCTGAAAAAATAGCTACACAATTCGGATATACACCCGAAGATAATCCCTTTCGTGATCCAAACCTACATGAACCATTTTCCTGGAAGAAAAAGGAAGAAACCACACAACCACAAACCAAGGTTGGAACTAAATCCAACAAAATCTCACGAAAAGACTTACAATCCAAAACCATTGCTGAGATTCAAAAGGTACGGAATAGACGTAAAGATCGAGAAGTACAAATGCTAGAGATGGAACGTATTCGTGCAGAGGAATCTAGAATGAGAGAACAGGAAAATTATGATGATTGGGTAAGGAAAGAAGAGGAATTTCATTTACGACAACAGAGACAAAGGAGTGCAATTCGTCTTGTGGAGGGACGTGAGAAACCAATTGATATCTTGGCGAAAAATGTTCTCATGTTTGGTGTTTCAGAACATAATACTGATGGAAGTAGTGGAGGAGCTACCTATAGAGAGAAATATAATGCTTTGGAGGAGGTGGAATCCTTGGAAGCAGAATTAGAGGAGCCACATCTATTTTTGCGGGATTTGAAATTAGAGGAATTACAAGAGTTGGAAGGAGAAGTAAGAGCTTTTTGCAATTTGGAACGTGAAGCTAGTAGTGGAGCGCTTGAAGAAAACTCTGTGTTACAATTTTGGGAGGCTTTGTTGCTTGTTGTATCTGATGAAATTAAGCGTATCCAAACCGGTGGAGAAAAAGGCTCTTATGCCACTATCTCCACAGATATTTGTCAGCTATTTCAAGATAAATCTGCTTTGGCACTTGATCAAATGAAGGTAGAAATACAAAAAAAAATTTCATCTCAAAATCAAAATGAAGGTGGACTAAAGGAAGACACGGACTACTGGAGAAGTGTTTTGCATCATTTGAGTGTCTTTCAGGCAAAAATCAATCTTTCTGAAATGCATTCCAAAATGTTGGTACGCCAATTGGAAAAACTAGAAAAACGCAAGGATGCACTGGCGGAAGCAGCAACTAGATCCAAGACAGAAAACGATTCAAGCACCCTCAATCCAAACAATGAGGATAGAAATGTTGTCAAAGAAGGAAATGAGGTAAACGAGAATGATAGTGGAATGGTTCCAGCAAGCCTCCCTAGTGGAGACTTGGAGGAAGAATTGGGACTGAACAGCGAAGTGTTATTAGGCCAAAATTATACATGGCAAGAAAAATATAGACCTCGGAAGCCACGTTACTTTAATCGCGTTAAGACTGGATATGACTGGAACAAGTACAATCAAACACACTATGATCATGATAACCCTCCACCTAAAACAGTCCAAGGATATAAGGTATGGTTTGTGATATTGATGTATGTAATGAATATTCTCTTCTATGTTACAAACGTCTGACTCATAAACTCCTTCTCTTTGTTCACATTACAGTTTAACCTATTCTATCCTGATCTTATTGATAGAACTAAGACACCGCAATACTTTATAGAAGCATGTGCAGATTCGGATGATTTTTGTATTCTCCGTTTCCATGCGGGACCACCATATGAAGATGTTGCGTTTAAGATCATCAATAGAGAATGGAATAAGTCCCGAAAGAGGGGATTTCGATGTACCTTTGAGCGTGGAGTTTTATCTCTGTACTTTAATTTCAATAGTCATTGGTATAGACGGTAGTTCTTATAACTTGGGTTTTCAAAAGTTAGCATATTTTTTTAATACAAATCAGAATGGATTGTTAAATTAAAAATATCTACATGTCAAAGAAAGCTTCATGTGACAATTTTTTTTATCGTATAGAACTTCTATATATGCATAGATTATTTTGATTTAAGTGAAAGTCTTGATCATCAACAATTGAGCTTGTTTTTTTTCATAATTAACGAAACAACACAGCAGAGTAAAACACTGTATTGCAAAGCGTGATTAGTCATTCAAAATTGCTCTTTTTTATTCACATCTTGCTTTCATGACGATTTGTTATCAATATAATTGTATGCAATGCTTGCATTAAAAAGCGCAAGTCAATCTAAAGCTTTCTCTTTTTTTTTCAGCATTAATTCTAAGCTCGTAAGTGCTGACTAAAGATAATCAGGAATCTCTTTTCCCAACTTTTTTAGAGCTTGGATAATGGCATTTTTGACATCATCGTAGGCATGATAACCAGTTAATTGACCAGTTCCTCCAATAACATTCTTACCTTCGCTATCAACGATGCGAAGGTATCCCCATCAGGAGGATTGCAATCTACCACTCCATCTTTTGAATGGTTCATTGAAGTTGGAATTGCTTCTATCCCAAGTATTGAAGGCACAGGGAACAAATAATTCTTCTACGACACGCTTAATATTAGAGTCAGCGAAGATCTTTCCTGCATCCTTGCATCCGTGTCATCCACTCCATTCCACAAAATTGCAAAATAAAGGTCTTCCAGTTTCCTTTGCTACGGTAAGTGCTTTTTCCATATCTCCATGTGATTGAGAATCATCTAGATTCACATAGTTGATTGTTCCAAGCTCCACGACTTGTCCTTTGTATATATAGCTTCCCATGGTTGGAATGAATTTTGAATGCCTTTCCGAATATATATATATATATATATTGAGGAATAGAGGAGGACTTTCCTTTTGTTTGTTTCAATTTATGTTGATTCTTTGAATGAAACGAATCTTTCTCACATGCTGTAATTCCCTATTGTACCTAGAGAACATTATTCAAATGCTACGTAGTTTTGATTGATCTTTCAATTATATTGTTGTGTACGACGTAAGATAGGGGTAGCCTATGTAGACAACAGAATTTATTTTCGATTGATTGGCGCATTGAAAAAAATAGCCTCAAAATATAAGATGAAGATGAATTTGACACCTCCTTGTTCCTTCCAAGGTCAAATGATGTCGTTTTAAAGCACGTATAGGAAATCTTCATAAAACATATATGACGACGCAACACGAATTAGCAGACGCATCTACCACAAGAATAGGTCATGAAGAAGATGATGATCAACGTATCGCGTTTACAAATTCCAGTAATTACATAAGAAATAAGGAGGAAAAAAATCTAGTGCGAGTAGAGAATAAGAAAGTACAGGCATCGGAAATAACTCCCCTGCAAGACCTTATTGCAGGAGGTGTTTCAGGAACAGCATGTGTCATTGTTGGGCATCCCTTTGATACTTTTAAAGTGAGATTGCAGCTAGGAGGGACGACGGGGGGATTTTCATCTTTGTTCAAGGGGATGGCGGCTCCAGCCTCGATGGCAGCAGCTATCAATGCTGTCATTTTTTCCAGTTTTGGATGGTCCTCTAGAATATGGGATACTTCACCTGCTTTGGAACCCTATAGTGGTTACAAAAATTTTGTTTGTGGGTCATTCTCTGGACTTGTACAATGCTTGATAGTATGTCCAGTGGTAAGTTTTTATTTTTTTACTTTGTTTATATGATTCATAAAAAACATGTGAATATAATTACTGTCATATTCAAAAACATTTAGGATCATATTAAATGTCGTCTCCAAGCTCAACAATCCACAAATAATGTGGCAAATATGTCGAAAGTACCACCTCAAAATCATTTCAGAGGACCCTACCATTTAACTCATCATATTCTTAGAGAGCATGGTTTTACTTCACTCTTCCGGGGTTGGAATGTAACATGTTGGCGTGAGGTTCCCGCATTTGGCCTATATTTTGCATTCTATGACTCTTTCAAAAAAGAAATAACAAAAAGATTTTTTACTCCTGACCATCCTCACATATGGGGAGCTTCTGCATTAGCGGGTGGCCTTAGCGGAACGTTGACTTGGGTTGTGGTATATCCATTTGATGTTGTAAAAACAAGAATACAAACAAGTCCTTTTGAATCCAATAACGCCATAGATCGACAGATTTGGTATGCAGGAAAACACATCATTAAGGAAAGAGGAGTTATGTCAATGTTTAGAGGTTTAGGTGTGACTGTTGTTCGAGCATTCCCGGTCAATGGTATTATTTTTCCTGTTTACGAGTTCACAATATCACAGCTGACAAAATAATTGATTGATTGTCATTTACGTCGAAAATCATGCGCTATAATTAACTTTGTGTTCATTAGGATACATACTTTGTTTTTTTTTTGAAGATACATCTCCTGACTATGTCGCTTTTGGAAGTTGAAACGTAAGGTTGCAATAAAACGAATATTTTTCCTTTTCATAATGTAGTTATCTTTGTAAAGTTAGATACCTTCATTGTGAACCCTTTGTGATTTTTCATTGATCTATTTTAAAAGTTTCATTCACATATATCACTCCTATTTACAGCCTTAATTTCTTGCTTTTTTGCTTTTTTTCTTCATTGTAACAAACGTAACAGAATATCCCTGAAGATGGAGTACATTTTTTTTAATGAAAGGCTCTAAATCAGCACTTTGAATTTCCTTCTCTTCAGCAGAGCAACTAAAGCCACCTCTTATTGTTGAGCATCCCTCTACATCTTTTTTTGATTTTTTCAAATTTTGCATTGATTTTTTGGGATTATGTACGGTACTTACTACACATAGTAACGTAGCTGCCAAATGTTAGTGTTTGTAACATACGAAGGATTTTCAGAAATTTTGCTGTGTTCATCAGATCTCAAAACAGAAGCAAACTTCGATTTACTAGATTCGTCTTTCCCAAGTCGTTAAACGAGGGAAAAAACTTATTGGATCTTCCATCCAATCGATTGTATTCCATATTTAGATTCATTTTTAGCGCTGTTACAATGACATCAGATGATGAAATAAGCGGTGATACTTACGTTAAGTTGGTGAGTGCAGAGGGACACGAGTTTTTTTTAGAACGACAAATTGCCATTGCAGGAAGTAAAACGATGAGAACCATGCTTGAAAGTCAGTTCCGAGAAGCAGATGAAGGTATCATTCGATTTCCTGAGATAACGACGCACATTCTAGAAAAAGTCTTGCAATACATGCACTATAAAGTTCGGTACAGCGACTCCAATGCTCGTATTCCCGAGTTTCAAATCGAACCAGAAATTGCATTGGAGTTATTGGTTGCTTCAAGTTTTTTAGATTGTTAGACAAACTTCATTCCAATTATCAAGACCTTTGCCTCATGACGTGGTTTTCAACAATGCTCATATCTCCTCGGTATAAGTTAGAACAATGAGTACATCAATACTGCTGAGACTAAATGTTTTATATTTTTCTGACTAAGAATTATACTAATGAAAATAATGGACGAAAGAAGTGTCACAACTATGCTAATTTTCAATTCAAAAGCGATGAAATCGATATTAAACTATCTTATACTAATCACATTTCGCCCCTATCGTAATAACTTATCTTATTTATATTTCATTGGAGAAAGTGCATATAAACATACTAGAGATATTGCGAGAGAGACGATGCCCTTTGGTCAATACCAAGCTAGCTACTCGAAAAATATGAAATTCCTGCAATCTAATTGAAACTTCAAATAATATATGCTTATTATAAAATAAGCAACAACATTTTGAGACACCTTTACGTTGTGAGTTTTGTATTTTTGATAGTTTCAAGAATCTTTGCACTGTTTCCACCATCATAATCTAAATCTCTATGTTTTCTTCTTAATCTACAATGGAATGCACCTTGTTTATTGGACTTACATCTAGCACATGGCCTTAATCCAGCATGCATTGCAAAAGCTTTGGCAATCTGAGTAGAAAGTATAGAAAAGCATGTTAAAAACAAGTTTTTTAGCTGTATTTCAAACTGAACATACATTAACTCACATCTGGATATGTCTCTCCATTGTATGCTAACCAAGGCCCTTCACTAGAAGATTCACATGCATGTATGGCCGCCTTGATCAAAGATATCCGCATATTCTCTGCAAACTCACCTCCAACTTCAAATGCTTTCTTCAAGTCTGTATTTGTCCTAGTCGCTTCAACATTTGAATTGGAAGTAGTGTTATTTTTTCCTTTATTGCCAAGAGCTGTTTTTTTCTTATCTGGAGGGCCCAAACCCCCTATTGATGAACTTTTTTTAACCGATTTCGCTGCGCTCAGAGATGATGCTCCCATAGTAAATTTACCTGAATCAACTGAATTTCCTACTTTTCCTTGGTATGATATACCACCTGTGATATCTGATCCCAAATGACGTCCAAACACTACTCCTCCACTACCCTCAACAACTCCGGTACTGGATGATGATTGTGCTGTAGCTAAACTAGTGCTTCCAGAAACTGCATTACTCGAGTTTCCTCCGGATCCTCCTCCAGTAAGTCCGGGTGCATTTGGCCCTACAAATTGTGGATCAGCTATCTTGTTTGAAAGTAATCCATAATATCGACGAGAAAGTGAGAAAAAGGAAGGATCAAGATGTGAGACGAGGTACCGTTTTTCTTGTGAAATCTGGTAGTGCTTATTGGTGAGATCCTCTTTACTATTCCTTGCCCTTGGCATCATTTCAGTAGATTCTAGTGTGGTTGGTGAGGAGGGGCATTTTATAAATGTTGGAGGGATTAATGGACTTGGTATAGGAGGTATTTTGTGAGGAATAAATGTGGGAGGTGCTATTGGTTTGGATAAAGGGACCTCTTGCTTTACTTCAAAATGCTTAGAGCTTTCGCTAGACGATTTTTTTACCATTTGACTGTCTCGTGATTCCCATTTTTCTTTTGCTTCCTCATACAATATCATATCATTTTCAGCCTTTGCACTTGCCTCCTGGGATTTTGCAATAGCGTGCTCACGTTCTGCTGCTGCTAATTCAAATTGAATGCGTTTCTTAATGTAGGATTCTGGGAAATCTGCTGTTAAAGATGTTGGCAACATATCTTCAAATTGATAAGAGTGATTATTTTCTTGCGTTGGCATTTGTTTATGCTCGTGATCCAGCTGCAACACATCCTGCATTGTTTCCATAAATATACATGGCAATTGATGGTTCATGGACGCTTTATTTGAGTCTTTTGTTTCTTGTTTTGTACTAGTAGGACTCTCCAAAATCCATTCAGGAACTAAAGGTTTAAAGTTGAGAGTTACCATGATATCTCTGTCAAACATATCATCAACTTCTCGAGTGACACTACTTCCTCTGTGTGGATTTGAACTTCTTTGCTCCATGGTATATCCAGCGGCTTCCATAACTTTGTTGAATATTGTAGATGGTGTTGTCATAGAGTTTCTATTATTATTGTTGGTTAACTTATTTGAGCTCAGATTTGAGTTGTTCGACGTACTTCTTTTGTTTCCCGCTTTGTTACTAATACTATCAGCTGCTGACGTATTCACAGAGTTACCATTACTTTGCGTATTACTACCTTTGTTTCCACCGCTATTATTATTCGTAATCAGTAAGCCAGGTGAAACTATTGGAGGCATTTTGATTGGACGGAGCTTGTACGAGTGCGAGATGCTAGCCTCATGACAGGCGGAGCGAAGATTATTTTTTGTCAATAAAGTTTTTGGTTTTTTATTTTCCATCAATGAGAGCGATGAAGAAATTATAGTTGCTTCTACTGTTGGTGAGTCTTCTGCTCCTCTTTTTTTACTAATGGGTGCACCTTCATCATTAGATGATTTATCTGACTTTTTGGAAAGAAATAATTTGATTCTCGTAGTCTTTTTATCATTGCTTTTATGTATAGATTTATCAAATTGCTCTTCATCGTCGCTAGGACCTGGTTCATTTGATAATATCTGAGCAACGACTTCTACTTCAGGGACGTTGTCTTTTATTTTTGATTTGGAAGGAATTTCTTCTGGTGGCATAAACATATCATTCTTCTTCATTGCAGTTAGCTTTACCTTAGAGGTCTTGTACTCAACGGATGGCGAACCTGGTAAAGTATTTTTCTCCAAAGCTGAAGAATTTTGCTTGGAAGTTGAACGCACTGTTGAAGAAATAGACAGTGCAAGTGATGGGGCAGATAATGAATCATCGTCATCGGAAGATGTGGAAACTGATGTGGACGAGGAGGAAACCGTTGGAGAAGAGCTGTTGGATGACTGGGAACTGTCATCATCGTCAAATACACCATGGAGATCAACGTTGGCGTTCATGACAAAATTATCGCTCCATAGAATACCTTAGTGTCTCATTTGTTTGCAATATTTATAAATTTCAGCGCGTAGACTATCTTTTTTTTTTACGTACCAAAATCACTTCACCGAACAAGTGAGGATGAAGAATGTATACTTTAACTTACTTCTTTCATCAAATGATCAAAACAAAGATAGTTCATGAAAATCTTTTGATAAACATACATTCAAAAAGTCAGAAGTATGATATGTTTGGGAAAATTTATGATTGCAGAAACTGGTTGAAATGAACATGTGTCAAACACCCATACTTTATGATATATTGTTTTTATTCCAAAAATGAAAAGATAAAAAGTCGAAACCCCATTAAGATGGCACTCGTATTCACTTTGCTAAACGTTCGATATGATTAGACTGGCTCTGACTTAGTTTACATTTAACCTTTGTTATAAGATGATATTATTGATTTATGCGTCTATTACTTTCTTTGGATCTGAATATTATTTCATCATTAGACGCATGGCTTTCAAATATGTAATATTTTCTAGAAATAATCTTTACACAATCATAATTATTAATTATTGTTTCAGATTTACCAGAATGAATTCTCGAAATTTCATTAGGAAAACCGATAAAAATTACACGAAAAAACCAAATTTAATCTCAACCAGTCCTACAAATAATTGCTCCCAGACATAACATCCTATGGGGGGGCTCTTTCATGCATTTCATCTGGAAGCTCCCCCAAGCATTTATTAACAATTTTTATAGAAAAAGGAGAGCAACGAAATGCCCCAAATATTCTAACAAACAAAAAAACATAAAATATGTATAGACATTTATCAAAAAAAAGCATATGAAACAAATTAGAATAAATGACAACAAATGAAACAACAGAATTCTAAGATCTTTCAGTGTCATAAATTCTTTGTTAATAGGAATGATTTGTCTTGATTTGAAGGTTAGCTTATTTCTTGTATTTGAATTGAAACAAAATGAATTTTTTGTAGGATGCCATCCTGACGAACGAAGTTCTACGTAGTGCCGCTACTACAGTTCTAGGTCAATAACGAAACAACATCCTCAATTCATTCAGTCGATCAATTATATGGAAGGCAAGATAACGATCGGACAATGTTACATTCATGCTATTCAATATTACATTGGTTCATTTTGTTCCAATATTCCGTAACTTTTTTTGATTCAGTGAATGTAGTTTCAACTGCATTTTCATTTTCATTTCCAATGCAAAGCAGTCCATCCATTCAAACATCATATTCCACATGTTTCATGTCAAACCTTGAAAATTATGAAGAAGAAATGGATCCGATATCTCAATTTGGAACGCGTTTGTACTGGGATGAAACATATGAAGGGAGAGGCGATTTTCCTATGGAGGAATATTCGTGGTATTATGGTTGGGACGACAATATCAAGAAAATTTGGATGGAGACCGTGGTACCAAATTTGAATTCTTCTCAAGAGGATCCAAAATCGTCAAAAATATTGATTCCAGGAATTGGGAACGATGCTATAATATTAGATTTATTTGGTTCTGGATGGAAGTTTATTACTGCGTTTGATTATACTCAGTCGGCTATTGATCGACAAAATGATTTATTATTGTATACACCAGATATTCGAAAAAGTTTAGAAGAGAGAGATATAGAACTTTATGTAATGGATGCGACTAACCTAAATGAAAATGAAGTCATTGGTGAATCCATACTTCTAGATGACTTTGATAATGAAGATAAGGTGGATACAAAGTGGACGAATAAGTTTGAAATAGTTTTTGAAAAAGGTGCTTTGGATGCTATTTATTTGTCATCGTCAGAAAATGAAGAAAGATTAAGGGCTGCTGTGACAGAGTTGCGACGTGTGTTGCAAACAGGGGGCATTTTTGTCAGTTGTTCCGGCGTGGTACCAGAAGAATTAAGAAGAAGCATGTTTCCAACGAATGAGTGGGTGTGGTTAAGAGACGGAAGTGAAGATTTACAAGCAGGATGTTTCGTGTGGAAGAAAATATAGTGCCTTTAGTTCGTCTTAGATATATTTGAATTGAAATTGAACTTTGAATTTACTTTGCGTTGTGATTCTTTCATTTTATTTTAGAATCATGTCAAATTTGGCTTAATGCTCCTCATCTACAGCACAATTTTCAGCACTGAAATAATTACAGTATTTTAAGGAATCTTAACACTCCACTCGTGCCCTTCAACTTCCCCATACTGAATAGATGTTATCTCGTTATATATCTGTTTTGTCAAATCTCCAACACCATCAGTTGGTAGAATCAATTCACCCTTGTATTGTATACATGCAATTGGAGACACAACAGCAGCTGTGCCAGCACCAAATGCTTCAATAAACCTAAGTATAGTAATATAGCATCATGATAACTCAGCAATTTCATAACGTAAATAATGCATCTTTAAAGTTCAATCTGTCAACATACCTTCCCTCATTTGCAGCTTCTCGGATTTCTGGCATGGTCGGGAATCGTTCTACAATCTCCAAACCTTTTTTATTCCAGGATTTAGTCAATTCCAAAATCGACCTCCGTGTCACACCCGGTAAAATGTCTCCACGATCCAAAGGTGGTGTAATTAATTCTGTTGTGCCCGTTTCTTTGTTTTTTAATAGAAAAAAAATATTCTGAAATAATGGAAAAAAACGTATGAGTTGTAAGTGAGACTAAATCCTGATCATAAATAAGAAAGCAATCAATAAAACGGCTTGAGGGTTGGCTAGACTTACCATTGATCCAACTTCTGTAACTTCATCCTTATCTCCATAGAGCCATAAAACCTGATCAAACCCTTTCTTGGCCGCCTCTGAGGAAGCCTGAATCGTTGGTCCATAATTTCCACCAATTTTATTTGCACCCGTACCACCTGGCCAAGCTCGTACATCTCTAGTGTCACAGGTTAATTTCACTGGTTGAAAACCACCTGCAGCATAATATGGACCAACAGGAGAAGTAATAACATATAATAGAAGATTTTCCGCTTTGGCAACTCCTAGATAAGGATGTGTACTAATAACGGTAGGACGGAGATAAAGGGAATATCCTTCTCCATGTGGAATCCAATCTTGATCTAATCGAATTAATTTTGTAATGCAGCTTATTAATTCAGATGCATCAATATCTTCCGTTGGCATTTGTAATCGATTCATTGAATTTTTTAGTCGTTGAATATTGAGATCAGGACGAAAAAGGAGAAGATTATCAGGATCTGAAAGAGATTTATAGGCTTTCATTCCTTCAAAGCATTCCAAACCTATAAACGTGAAAAAAGAATTAAATTAGCATTATTTTCGGGACAAGAACATAAATAGTAAGGTACCGTACCATAATGCAAAGAAGTCGCAGCAGGGCTCAGTTTCAAATCCTGAAAGGGGACAATTTTGGGTGCACACCATTTAGTTTCTCTATGCCATTCTATCATCAACATATGATTACTGAATATAGTACCAAATTTTAAATCTTCCTTTGAGGGCATGGTATTCGCAAATCGACTTTCATCATGGTTAGGTTCAATAATAAGCTTGGAGGAAGATATCCACCGTCTAGAATTCACATGGATACAATTTTTTTGAACAGAAATGGATGAAGTAAGCGATCGTCTTAAGTAGGACATAATGTATTTTCGTTTCCCAACTGGGAATGCCATTCAATATCAAAGAGATGGGTTTAACAAACAAGACAACACACCCAGCAGATCTTTTTCATATACTCAATCCTAGTCAAAGATTTGGATATTCACGTACGTACGTATGCATATTCTTCATTGCGAAAGGAGAATTATGACGGAGACTTTTTTTTATTTCTTCCGTCAAGATTTTCTTGACATCATTCATGATGTGTTTACACTTTCATCATTTGAGAAAGGTATTTACCCATTTATGAAGACATTCTAAATAGAATAAAAGATCGGATAAAATAAATCCAAAAGGGATCCAAACGTATTTCATGCAGTTAGTATATTATTCTTTTTTTTACTTTTTCATCAATCTTTGTCTAGAAAAATGCGATTTATCACCTTTGAAGATTCAATTAAGTAGTGTTTATTGTGGATGTGAATAAGTCCATAGACCTAAAGATATTCTCAACTATCATATGGAATATTATGATCTAGTTTTCCCGTCATGGCATTGACTACTCCAAGATGACCATAATCTCTCCGCCAACACACCTTTTAAGAACATTAGTGGTCTCATTTAAGGTGGAATCAATTTGAAGGCAAACCAGAGCCAATTTTTAGATAGCAATGATTGTAAAAGCCATAAGTCGGAGTTTCTTCTACAAATAGTCCCATTCATATAAAATCGATTTATGCTTTATGACTATATCAAATGCCTTCATCATAAAACAATATTGCGGCGTACTTTTCTGCTTACATGAATGAGACAAACTCATCTTTTGCTTTGCATTCTTTGAGCATTTCGTTTGTGTACAATAAAAGCTTTCCTTTTTGCCTCGTCTGGCCGTAACTTTAATCCATTTTTACGAGAAGACGCCCCCATACTCTTCCTTGCATAAAAGTCAGACGCATCGGTCTCTCCCCAGACGCCATCCTCTTCATCTTCTTCTACACGCGCCAAACTGGCCAAATCAGGCGTTGACATACTACATCTTCGGAATTCTTTCACAACGATTTTGGGTTTGATTTTGAGTTTGGATTGTTTCATGGATTCAAGAAATGCCTGTTCTTTTTTATGTTTTTCGTCTTGTTGTTCCTTTTGAATCTCTTGTGCATTTAATAGAATGGCATCTTTGAAGGAGGGTACTCTGTGGACTTTCACCACACCTCCTCCGACAGGTACCGCTGTTAAAGAAGAGGGTGTTTCTACCAATACATGACTCATATCCGTTAGAGTGGTACTGACGGATTTCATGTCAGGATCAATATCCACAAAACTTTCTTCTTCTTCTTCTTCAAAATAGATGCAACCAAAATTAGGTGAAGATTCACAATGTTTCAGGGACCGTGGTTTTCGACCAAAGGACGACAAAGTGTCTGATTTAGATTCGCTACCCGATAAAAGCTCCCAATTTTCACTATTATTTGAATCCTTATCTGGATCAACTTCGTGGGATTCGGTGATGGTAGGCCATGGTGAAGTATGTCCGATTTTAGATGTAGCCATCATATTGAAATATGGTTTCGCTATTGAAATAAGAGATATTGACTGTATTGGCTAAACCTAAGAAGTGCAGAACAAATGTTGTGAAATTAGAAAGAAGGGGATCGCAATGGAGTTCAACGAATTTATGATGATGAATATCAACAGTTGTACTATGTATGTGTTGACTGAAGAATCATGACTTCGTGTAATTAATTCAAAATATTATAGGGTAAAATAGTAAGTAGGTACGAATGATTAAATAAATAGATGACATTGATACTTATGATGCCTAATTAAATAAAAGTTTATATCAAGGAAGCTTGTGATCATGTCACAACCAATATCTTCGTTCCTATCGTACGTTACGTACGAAAAATGAATTGAGGAATACAGAATGGTTGCTGTTCAATCATACTTCCTAAATACATCTACTGGAATTCTGTAGAAGTTCAACAAAGACCTTCACACTCTGCTGTCTTTCTCGCTTTCTCAGCTATTTATATGATGTTTTATTACGTACTTATTAGATGGATTGTGGAATGACTTCGTCTCAATCATGGGAGTAAAAAGTGTTCGATTGCGTTTTCTTTTATTATATAATTTAAATGACCCAACGTCATTTTACTAGTTCTGAGTGAAAATCAGATCGATCAGGAGGACGCGTCAAGATACCATTTGCAATGCTCGAATTACGAGCGCGTAGATCCCACTTCTGGGGGAGCGAATGATTTGCGTATCTGAAAGGGACGTGAAAGTACCCGAATTAGACACATAAAGTATAGCATACTATCAAACCACCACCACCTTTTCCAAAAACTGTCACACTAGTTTGTGCTACAAAATAATACGGACTTCAAAAATAAATAACAAAGTTGTCTTTAGTATGGTAGAGTAGACTGATCTTACACTTGCGTGCTTTTTTTATTTCAAGCATCTCAAATGTACCTGTTATCGAAGAGACAAGTCATGAAAACGATTGTAAGAAGATATTGAAAAAATGGGAATAGAATAAGAAGATGTCTCGAATAGAAAGTTATAACTTACAATACTGGTTGATAGAAAAAAGAGCATACAGCAGGCAAATAATTATCAGTGTAATAACATGTTCTGCAACTTTGACCCTTTTCGTAAGTGGCGTTCTACAAAAGATGAGCTCCTTTTAATCGTCAACCCGATGACGTATGGAATTTGTTGTACTGTTTAAACAAATGTTTTTTTTCTTTCGATTTTTGTTTGAATGTGGGGGGGAGGTTTTGAAATTTTCGTTTGTTTTTTTTT
>Ga0209092_10001832_pt1 | contig 20179 bp, 17 predicted proteins | sample FraStrMetagenome_FD_187446 | JGI IMG/M metagenome (GOLD analysis project Ga0209092, IMG submission 187446) | Marine eukaryotic phytoplankton communities from Arctic Ocean - Fram Strait ARC3M Metagenome (SPAdes) (version 2) | ecosystem: Environmental > Aquatic > Marine > Oceanic | place: Fram...
GTAATTGCTTTATATACATTTAAGTAGTTGGTGTATTTAAATCTAAGTAAAACAGATCATTAGATAGAACAAAATTCTATTTAAAACACCATTTCACCCTATTAGGGACGATTTTTATTCAAAGCTGCATATATTTCAATGTTCATGAAGGTTACCATGTTATTCGTCCATCAACATACTCAATTTGTGTAGAATCCTACCTTAAAAAAATACTGAATTTTATGGGTATTAGTAATATAACCATTTCATGGAAGGGGCATTGCACCCGCCCTGGTCAGGGGGGCCCACAGCCGATATATTATAACACATGTTCCACTCCTTCCACCAGCCGTCAGGGATTTCCTTATTTGGCCGACTTAAAGTACTGTTTCTGTAATTGATACCAAACAATATATTGGATAAGACTTTTTCCGCCCCGCTTTGAAATAACTCATTTGCATAGTAGGATTTGATGTAGGAATTAGTATGTTACATATTCGTAGGACGAATTATTTCGCAACAAGTTAAATTGAATTGGGACAAAATAAGAAACAGATGCCGAAAGCAATACATTTTTGATAACACGGAAAATAGACCAAATTAGCAGATTCATTTTTGGAAGCAGAGATGGGGTTGAAAAGCGCAATTTGCATATGAGTAAAAGTGGTATGTTGGCAAAGATAAAAAATGCAAGGATTTTTCACGTGCCTAAAAATATATGGAAATCCTCAAATGAATGAAATGAGGAGAGATTATCTATTCACGTAGTAGGTAGATGCATATGGTAAACTGAGATGGGGTGTGTAGATTCATTCTACAGCACTAGGGGGTGGTGGTTTGAGGTGTGACTGAGATTGATAAAATCTTCCAGCTGATAAAGTCAATCTGTGATACACGGGAATAAAAAGTATGGTTTTGATTTTATGGTTTTGTAAAAACTTGATCTGATTTCAAACCAGTGCAAGTTTTCCAAAAACTTGCAGCCCCAAAATTGCACTTTTTTAATGGGCTATTTGGAATACATATTTATGCTTTTACATAGTTTAAAAACTAGAATAAACAACCCTAAGATGTTTCTTTGAGGTTGACATAAATCTCTTGATGTTACTCTTTATCTCACAGGGTTTGCTTGGAGTATAAGTCTCAAACAAGGGATTTGAACCTTTTCCTGGAATATTTCCACATAAACCAACAGAGTGCACATTTGTTTCTATTGAAATCCTCATTAGTCCTCTTCATCCTTGTTCACAGGTTAACTGTATCAAAGGAATAGATAACATATGATAATAGATTAGAATTCATGTCTTAAATAAGTTAGCTTCTATTCAATAAAACATTTTACCTGTATCTTGTTATCTCTATTAACTCTGTTATCAATGTTATTGACTATTCTTGTTTCAAAAATGGGAGAAAACACTGACAACAGGTGGGAAAAAATGTAATATCCCAAATAATAAAAGATACAAAAATTAAAAACTACGTCTGTAACAAAAAAACTAGGAAATAAAACATGTGTATCAAACGCAAGCCTCGCCGATTCAATTGTAAAAGAATCCGAAATAGAATCCAAACAAATCGGAATTCACAAAATCAATCTGAAAATATTGCATACACGTGGAATAAAAAATACATGTTTCCGTTTGATTATTTGTTTTTTTGCCCTTTTATAGATTACGGTGAATCCTCTATATAGCGAATTAGATTACCTTAAGTAAAATTGGTCAGAAAATGACTTTGGTGGTGCATAAAATCGGATCTTGGACGGTACATCCCAGAAAAAAAAACTACTATGAATGACAAGCCATGAAAAGAATTAAAGAAGATTTTCTTAGAAACGTTCAACAACATACGTATGTTGTTCTTGCTTTGGCATGTAGTGTTTTGTATGCGGATTTTAGTTACGGTAGTCTCTTTTTCCAGATAGAGAGTCGTTCCTATTTATATATTTTTACCTTGTTTTATCATAAGAAGTCATAATGTAATATCGGCTTTTGCACACGGTCTTTCAAGTATTTGAGCGGAATATCTGTAATCACTAGTTACATATCAAAATAAAATGGGGGCAAGTGACTGTGTCTTCATATAAGTCTTAAGTTAATTAGGACTTACATTTATTGTAAGATTGTAATTAATCAATGCAGCTTTATGAATTTTGAATGAGTTTTGTGAATCATTTATGTAGAAATCGATTAAAATTAATGCCTGTCTGGGTTTCAATGTATAAAAGTGTTAAGTATTTTTGACCATAAAAAAGAATTAGTGAGAACTAAAAATAAATACGCCTTGATTTTGTACTTTTTTGTGACCCAATCTTTGACCGACAGCAAAAGAAATAATAAAATCAGCAGATGGGTTCTTACAAAATATCGTCGTTCGAGAGGTGTATCAATGCACCAGTTATAGACCTCAGGCATCTAAGAACTTTATCATGGAATGGGATACCAGTGAGTTTTGTCATCAATTATGGTTATGTCGCCTATAATGAGTGCCACGTGCACTTTCATTATGACCATGCTTGATTGATGTTGTCGTGGTATTACCTGTCTCACAACAAATCTTCTCTACCGTTCCTATTTAGACTGAATACCGTGCAATCACATGGAAGTTGCTATTAGGATACATGCCTGCAAATTCTTCTCGTCAAAAAGCTTGCATCCGAAAGCGAAGAGAGGAGTATCGAAAAGGTCTTGAGAACTATTATTACATAGACGATGAATTCAGAACTTCTCAAGATCACGCAATATTGAAACAAGTACTTATGGACGTGCCTCGTACTGCCCCAAACATTCAGGTTTTTTCGAATGAACGTGTATTATCTTCGATTGAAAGAATTCTCTTTTTGTGGGCTATTCGTAACCCTGCTTCCTCATATGTGCAAGGCATAAATGACCTTGTCACCCCTTTTTTTGCAGTGTTCTTGGGTGAATATTTAGAAGGAGTGGATATTGTTAATGACTTTGACATTAGTGTAATCACAGATGATGTCTTATTTCAGGTAAGACCATGGTTTTGATGTTCTTTTGCCATTTTCTTCCCTGACTTCGTTTACTAAATTTTCTAACTCTTTGTACAATTAAGGTTGAGGCGGATACTTATGGCTGTCTCACAGGTTTACTCTCAGGCATTCAAGATCATTACACTCCAGATCAACCTGGAATTCATAGGATGGTTAGGAAATTAGAATTGCTTGTGAAGCACTATGATTCGGACTTATGTATTCACTTTGAAGAAACAGGGCTTAAGTTCTTATGGTTTACATTCAAATGGATGAATTGTTTTTTAATGCGAGAATTTTCCCTCTCTTCTGTTATACGAATGTGGGATACTTATTTTAGTGAAGAGAAGGATGGGTTTGAAGAATTCCACGTATATGTTTGCGCTGCGATTTTACGTAAATTTAGTAGTAAATTGAAGGCCATGGAATTTGAGAGTTTATTTGAATACATACAGGTAAGCCTCTTTCATACTTTTATGAGCAGGCATTTTAAAAGGAAATTTCTGATTCTTTATTTTCGTTGTTTGAATAGAATATGCCAACGATTCAATGGAGTGAAATTGAGGTTGACATGCTACTGAGTCAAGCTCATGTTATGAGATTATATGGGGAGGGTGTGACTTATGTTAGTAGCCAGATTGATTCTCATCAAAGTAAATCAAATTTAAGAATATCTCCTCCTTCAACAGAAACGAAGGTCCCAATCAGTGTCTTTGATAAGTTGAGATTGTATCGAGAAAGCTTCACAAACTCTATTGACGATACTAAACCATCTCAAGAAAAGAAGAATTCAATTCAACCTGCACAGGATTTGCGAAAAACGTCATCCACAGATGTCTTATACGACCTTGATATTTTGATGTACTAAGGTAGAAGCTACTATAATGCTAAATGCAAAACATCATTTTCTCTTTAAAAAATAGAGTTGTTACTTAGACGCTTGGATTAATAGCTTTTAACTCACTTTCTTTCCCTCATAACGATGAACTTGAATTAAATTTCTTATCTGAAAATGTTAGATCAGAACATCATGAATCTGAGGTAGATACTGAAGAAGTGATAGTGCATCCGTTGTAGGCATTCAAAAACCATACCTGCTTCATTATTAAAGTTCGACGTCTCCAAGGAATAGTTATTTGTGTGTTTAAGATCTTATGGACACTACAATGAGAGCATAAAAATACCAAACATATGCTTTGTTCTATTAACTTGTCTCATATCTTCTTTTTTTTTCGAACTCTTATTATCATATGCATTACATATACAATTAGTGCATATCACCTGTAGTCTGGAAGAAAAGCTCTAAGTAACTACATAAGTAACTAACTAACTCAGGTACGATATTATTATAGAATTCTCTCTATTTCGACGATCCGCCATGATGAATTAATTATGCATTTTTATCTAAGTTTTGAAAAGAAACACTGCAGTTTTTTGTCTTGTTTTGCTCTACCTACTGCTGTTTGCTCGTGCTTTACAACAATAGAAAACTGCTGCTCTACGGATAATTTAAATTCCCTTTGATGCTGAGTTTATTCCCGTTGTTCAGAATTTATTCTACTAGGTATGGATTTATTTAAATTCCCTTTGCTGCTGAGTTTATTCCCGTTGTTTAGAATTTATTCTACGGTATAGTACAATGGATTTATTTAATTAGTATACCTTCTTTCTTCTTCTGCGGTTATATACGGAAGATTTTTTGGTTGAAGCCTTTGATAAGGAACATATTGGGAATACCAAATCAAATTTTCCTAATTAGTACTAAATAACGTAGCATTAAATTTTCACTTTCTGGAAACGCGTATTTGATAGGGTTTTCCACAAATTTCTTTTCATTCTTAACGACTTTTTTGTATGTTACGTTTGGATTTGGGTCTAATGTTTTATAATCGTAGGAAAAACAAGAAGATCACCCCTACAGAACTATAAATACTATCATATTGTTTAAAGAAGCTGTTGGATTTCTTCACAACAAGCTTGGTCATATAAGTTAAATCATGGATCAAAGTGTCGGGCATAGTGAAAACTCGGTAATTGTGCATATCGAATGTAACCCAAATCCTGAACGAAACTCATTTGGTGACGTTTTCGATCACTCTGTTGCTGCCTGTTCGGCAAATAAGAATACATCAATTTTGATACCAACTCGTGGTAGGGCGCTTGGTGGCATATTATTCAAGAAAAAAAAGGAATGTAGTGTGCACTTTCTCGAACCTATCGTATCGGAGGTGTATGTGCGGCCAAGAACCGATGAGGCTACAAAAGATAAGTTATTCTTCACAAACGAAGATTATCAATTTTTTCGAGATGAATATATTCATTTCATGGATCAGGAACAAACTCTCACTGCATGGATAAAAATGACTTTGTCGTCGCTACAAGAAACTTTTCTGGATGGTTTCGTAGAGCCAGAGACCAACCAATATTTATTAGACGGAATACCAAAAGAGGCCATATCTCATCACAGTGATGAGGACCATATACTGTGGGGATGAAACCGTTAATTGCCTAAATTCGAGTTCAAATTATTCTATGAAAGCAGGAGAAAACATCAGTGGAATTTTTTCGAATCAACATCTGTCACATATCCATTTTAATATTCGTTGGGCGAATCTTTTTCAAGGCTGCCTACATAAATAGAATCAAGTCACACGATCTTCACGTGATCTTCATATGCTCTTGTTAGACAGTTTTAACTGCAATTTTGCATGTGTTAGATTCCACAAATAATACAATGACATTCGTAATGAATTGGGGCAGTGTTAGAGGAGCAGATATAGGACATAAGTGAGACTATTATCTAGAGTTAATATTTCGGGTGTACATATTGAGTTAGATCTCAAAAATTAGTTTCCTAAAGTGAAGAAAGAATGAGTTAATGCAAATAGGATGAGTTTTTCTCAGCAACGTTACTATGACCTTTTCTTATAATTACTCTTAGAATTTTGTTTGGAAGATTTAAACATGCGCTGCCTTCTGTAGAGCATTGTCTTTGAGAAAATTTCATGTTTAAATCATACATATCTAAAGCAAAGCGAACAAAAGAGAAAAGCCACCACTCACTCTAGCTACCGCGCGATTCTTAAACCCCCATTCTTCCATAATTTGTTGTTGTTGTTTTGTTCCTTTTATTCGCTGCACAACCCGATCATCGAGTTTCTTTTCTTTCTTAGAGGTTCTAGTTATAACGCCTTTGACGTCGCTAGTAATCCAAATATCATCAAGTGGAATTGATAAACATTGGATTGGGCAAATTCTTGGTTGGAATTCGCTTTTGAATCGTATGCTATCATCAATCTCTATAACGCTTTTCAATATTTCTTTTGGATCATCCCTCATCAAGTTGTCGAGTTCATCATCTACATAAACGAAATTTCCTTGCTTTAAAATTTCTAGACGTTTTCTAAGAAACACTCCTCTAACTTGCTTTTGCAGTAATATTGCGGCTTCTCTTCGTTTCACGTGCATTCGCTCATATTGAACTTGCTTTATAAAATCTCTTATTTTTGTCGCAGCAATGATTTGAATTCTTTTATCTATTTTATGAGACAAAAAATTCTTCCATGTGCTTATTTTTGTATCATAATTTAAAATATGTTTGTTGTTTCTCCTGTGGACTCCTTCATCATATAATTGAAGTGAATCTTTACCATAACCATCAATTGGCATATTTTTTAAGCCTACATTGGCACCTTTCTTTAGTGATGGCGATTTCTTCCGAACTATCAAAGCTTCGCTTTTACTTTGACTTTGAAGCCGTGATAGGTGTCGTTGAATTTTTCTTTTAGGAATATTCAATAGCAGTTGCCCTAATTTATTATGTCTCCTAAGGATCTTGAAGTTCAATAAAAGAGGAAGGGCGGCAGATGGTATTATTGGATATGAACACATTGGGCACCTGGTATGTTTTATTTCCTCTAATTCTTTAGAGTTCAAGTTTCTATTACAATTTTCACATCTCATAACGCCAACTTGCTCGTTCCATTCTGATAAATGATCATGGCCATGAGTGAGGATTGGTAAATGCTCATTTTCTTTACAAAGTAGTTGTAGCATGGGTAATGAGTACAAACTTTCTTTGGTTTGACATGTAGCAAAAATAGCCCATAGATTGGAAGGAAGAACTTCTTTGCCGTTTATGTGATTCAAAGAAGGAACAGCTCTAATAATCTGTTTGTAGTCGTTTTCAACACATTCATTTGTTTCAAAATTATTGTCCAAGATGTTGATTCTATAGAGGAAGATCAGGATACGGAGTAAATGAAACAGCTTGATCAACTGTCTACATTAAATACAGATATCCTTTACCTTACCTGAAGAGAAATGAAAGCCCAATAATACTTTTCAATATATCCTCAAATCTATTCAATTCATTAAAACTTAAATCCAGCTCCTCAAGGTGCGGACAAATAATTGTAAATAAAAGATTATCGATATTCGCAATGCAGTTGTCTTCTAGATAAAGCTTCTTCAAACATGGTAACCACACATTCTTATGACATACCCACTGTGATCCATTCATTATGCTATTACCAGATAACCACAACTCATTTAGCATAGGTAAAATTAGAGGGACAGGTAAAGATTTTAATCGGTTTTGTGAAAGAATTACTTTCTGCAGGGAGGGTGCCATTGAGAGTGCCTCCCCAATGATTTCGCTATTGTGAAGACGATTGCTTCCCAAATCAATACAGGTGACGAAATTGAGGTTGTTGAGAAAAGACAGAGGTATTGAAACAATTTTATTGTGATAGAGACATATGTTTTCGATGAATGGAGTGGAGAATCCTAAAGATGAGGGCAATTTTTTTACCCGATTTGTACCTAACTTGATTGTTTTCAAAGACAATCTTGTATTCCTAAAATCCTTCCCTAAAGGACACAAGCATTCCAAGAAGTTACTTTCAACGAAAAGTTCAACAAGATTAGCCAAATATTGAATCCCTTCTAATGAGAAAATACAATTATCGTTCAACGATAATATCTTCAAGTTGAGAAAACTATCAAAACAAGAAAGACTTGAAGAAATTTTGTTCACGTTCAATGAAAGAGAAATCAAAGACGACCCGCCGCCAATCTTTGAAGCTAATAGAGATACATCCTCGATATCTTCTACATTCAAATCCAATTCCTTCAATCCAGCTAATGGTCGAAGGCCAAGAAGCATTTGATCAGTTATCCCTTTGAGATTATGACATGTAGACTCTGCTTTTTGATTGTTTGGTTTCTTTGAGTAGGATTTACAATGACATTGCAGAATTTCAATTGGTTTTATTTCTAATTTTGTTTGCCACAAATTAGCTTGAATACGATGTTCTTGCTCTTCTTCAATGATCGACCATTTTGAGCCCTTTAGCGAGCTCTTTTTTCCGTAGAAGGAATTTGTCAGTTGCTTGGTGACTTTCTCTTGCGTACGGACTGCTTTTTCTGATTTCTTTTCTTGTCTAACACAGGCATCATAAAAGTTCTTCAGAACTTTGGTGACTTTATTCAATGCAATATTTTTCCAGTCCAATGTGTATTGTTTAAGAGCACGAAGGTATTCTCTGTTGATAACCATGAGAAGCACTCGTTTTCGCTTCAATGAGTAATATCTCAACTCTTTAACATATAGCCTACATAATTGGCTTCGTATCTTTGATTGTAACAAGGTAGCATAATATGTTAGTTTGCCTATTCTCTTAATTTTGAAGACTGTATCATTCCATACCAGAAGTGTGTTCCTCTTTATTATTCTTAGCAATAAGGATACAATTTTCGATAACGTAATACGTTGATGCATCAATATCTCTTTGAGACGTAGTCTTGCTTTTCGTTGAAATAAACAATGCGATAAAATAATAACACAAAAAAATCGACGACACTGATGTTGATGGAACCTGTAAGTTTGATGCATAAATTTGAAACGGTTCCAAATCGATTGAAGCATCAATTTCAAAATAATATTGCAAAAGCAGGATAGTGTCTGAATTTTCTTTCGAATACATCCACCTCTTATCAAAGCTTGCAGTCTTGTCGCAATTTCTTTCCTTTTCTCTAGATTTTTTTTTCTGTTCATGATGAAATTGTCCCGATCGAGCTTCATTTTCTTCCCTTTTTTTATTTGCTCAAGTCGTTCAGTTTGGGCTTCTTTCTTAGTTTGAATTATCAAATGATCAAGTTGAAAATCATTAATGATAGAGGCACTTATACTTTCTTCCTGTTGATGTATTTTGGGGATCTGTCTTATTGAAGATTGTGATGGTAGTAAATCTGGTGTTCGAGGATTCTTCTTACTTTGGTAGCATCTGCCATCATGTATTTGCTCTACTAAATGGGGTATGTAAGTATCTACATCCTGATTAGTTTCCTTTTCCTTGTAATTGTGATTAGTTTCAAAAATAAAATTTTGCTTAGATCGCAAGCTCTTCTCTATGCCATGATGAGACTGTTGAAAGTATTGAAAGCCTGATAAATTGTTTAGATTTGAAACGTTTGGATGAGAAGAATTAGAGAAACCTATTTCTTCTTCTTGAAATGATTTTCCCACATGAAGTTCCAAAGAGTCAACATTATGAACCTTAGTGTGTGTTGTTTGGCTTTCATTCAACTGTTGCAGAGAAAAAAGTTCCTGGTCGAGTTCATTTTCCAAATTGAAACTATCAACATCGGATAAACTGAAGGAATCCGATTTGAAGCTGCTAGAGCAAGTAAATTCATTTTCATCAACTAGATTATGCATTCAATACTGTGGATACTATGTATGTTGCCGTGTATGGAAAGTTCGGATATTTCGATAATTCCGTATTTTGATCTATACTAATTTTTTGAAACATCGAATTTTTCAATGTAACGTCAATAAAGCAGCAAATTCGGAAATTGAGGAAAGTTGCATTAAGCCAGTGTAATAAAAGAAACTATTCCCCTAAATGCTTCTTAAAGTCTTGTGCGATACCTTCTATTCTCTTGATAGATGCGTTTAAAGCTGCTAATGCTACTAGCCGATTGTCATACTGATTCATATCATCTCTGAGTATTCCAACACTATCGATTCTTCCAAGTGTACACGTACGAATCACCCTTTGACTTAGTCTGATATGGGATTTCATGTATTCATGATATTGATGATTTTGAGGTGTATTTTGACCTTGGTCTGTGGATTTTTCCATTTGAGAGGAAAGCAAATGAAGTTCTTGATGTAATATACGTATGGATTCACAGTAATTTTGATATTTGTAAAGATGCCGTGATGGCTGAGAGATTTTTATCCATTCAACTGGAACGATACTTTCGTTCGATTTGTATTCGCTTCCTACAACTCCTGAACTGCAAGCATCGATAGAGTGTGTGAGAAAAGCTAGCTCGTCACAAAGAGCTTTCAACTCTTCATATTCATCCTGGGAAGTCTCGATAAAATCTGTGAAGGATTGTAGTAGTACGTCTTCCATGATGTTGTTTTACTGTTATGTATATCAAAGATATTCTTGGCTTCCAATTTAATCCAGTGAATCAGAAGGTGCAGTTGGTGTCTTCAGAGATCACTTCGTTATTTCTTCGATCCAAAGTAGGAAGTTTCGGATGGTCATAATAAATGCAGCCCATTAATTCAAGATTTTGACTAAATTTTATCCATATAGAAAATGATTAGGTAATTTGTATTGCTTCTCAAAAAATTCTCAGCATGTATGTTTTGTACCAGCATGATAATTCAAAATGAAGCGTAAAAACTTCAGATTTACCAAACTCATATCTTGTTCAAGTACCATCCTGTATGATATATCAAACTTCTACATACTTACTTCATAAAGTGATCAGCAAGCAAAGAATGAAGAAGGGAGTTCTCATCCATATCTCGAGAGACAGCAGAGGACACGAATTTAAATTATCGTATGCAACAATGCTACTACGTGTACAGTCGATTATACATTATAAAGTAGAAAAATGAACTCAAGAACAAACGTAAGGAGTGATGACATCATATTAAAAATTGAAGATTGTTCTGCATTAAGAACTCTCTTTGTCGAGCTACGTGGATGATACGTAAACACATATTGGAAGCTAAAATTTCTTGTTGTCACTGAGCTGCTTCACCGTTTCAGATCGATCTTCATAGTTCAAAATCGTATCTTGAAAAAATGCCACCAAATGTGGGACGCCTATCCTATGAAAATGAGGACCGCGAGATCATTCCTTCTTTCGAAAAACAAGGTGAGACCATACATATGTTCCAAGGAAAAAGGACACCAACTTTGGAAAAAATGGAAGGAATTTGATTCGGAGCTTAAAATATTTTTGATTTTAAAACTTACCTAGATTGTATTCTGTTGCAACTCTGATAAATCTTCTCATGGAATTGTCTCTTTTCATAAAAAAATGGACTTTGATTTTGCCGACAACACAATGTATCAGGATACCGCACCGAATTGCTTCTGTACGTAAACGGTCAAAAAATCCCCTTCGAAAAAGCCAAACTAGCAACTCCCAATCAAACTCTCCTTTCATTTCTCCGTGAAACCCTACATCTTACAGGATCCAAATTAGGTTGTGCTGAGGGTGGATGTGGAGCTTGTACTGTACTACTTTCTCAGTATGATTCAAAATCTAATATTATTGACCATAAAACTGTTAATGCATGTCTTATGCCTGTCTGTGCTGCAGATGGATGTCATATTACAACTGTAGAAGGGGTTGGGTCAGTGAAAGATGACAATATGCATCCTATTCAAATACGAATGGTGGATTTTCATGGGAGTCAGTGTGGTTTTTGCACTCCTGGTATCATTGTGGCCATGTATGGTTTAATGGCGAATCAACATACAAAGTCTCAAGCTGAAGTTGAAGAACATTTAGATGGAAACTTATGTCGTTGTACAGGATATAGACCAATTTGGGACTCAATTAAATCATTGTGTGATAACGAAGTAGAAGAGATGAAAGAGGAGGGCCCATCAGGTCCCTGTGGTGAATCATGTAGATCATGCCCCGAGCGTGATGATTGTACAATGCCCTGCAATGAAGATGATAAAAAAGTACACACTGAGCAAAAGAAAACCTCTTGCTGTTCTTCAACTACAGAAGAAAAGTGTTCTACTCTTTCCAAAATTCCTATTGAATTTCAACAACAACCTGATCACCTCTTCCCCAAAGACCTTCTCACCTACAAAGAAGAGCCTTTTCTACTTGTTTCCAAAAGCTCAACTTGGTTAAAACCAACAACTTTGAAAGACTTGCTTATGCTGAAACACGAATATCCCGATTCTAAAATTATTGTTGGAAATACTGAGGTTGGCATTGAAACAAAGTTCAAATATGCAGTATATCCACGATTTTTGTCTGCTTCTTCTATTCCAGAATTAAAAAGCATTGAGTCAAATGAAACGGAAATCAAAATTGGCGCCTGTACATCTTTGTCCACAATTCAACATTATTGTGATGGAATAGTACAAAAATCTACAACTAAACCCACTTCCCTTCTTTCCAATTGTAAAATTGAATATGCTATGGTGCATATGTTACGTTGGTTTGCTTCCACTCAAATCCGCAATGTTGCCTCACTATCAGGTAATCTAGTCACTGCATCTCCCATCTCTGATATGAATCCATTGTTGGCTTGCATGGGCGCAAAACTCGATATTCGTTCCTTCAGTACTGATGCATCACAGGAACTTAGAACAGTCCTAGTTTCTGACTTTTTCAAATCTTATCGTAAGGTTGACTTGAAGCACTTTGAAGTATTAACAAATATTATTGTTCCCAAAATTAGCAAAGGAGAGCTAACCTACGTCCTTCCATTCAAACAAGCAAGAAGAAGAGAAGATGACATATCCATTGTGACCAGTGGGATTTGTGTGTCTCTAACGCTCTCAAATTCAAGTGTCAGGATACAAAAAGCATCACTTGCATTTGGAGGTATGGCACCTACAACTGTCATGGCTTCCAAAACAGCAGACTTTCTCGTAGGAAAAGAATGGTGTGAAGAAACTGTGGAAGATGCTCGAAAAGTTCTTAAAGATGAATTATTTTTACCTGAGACGGTCCCAGGGGGACAAGCAGCGTATCGACGAACTTTAGCTGCTTCCTTTTTGTACAAATTTTACCTAGCTGTCTCCATTCAATTAGAAGAAGATCTGAAAGACAACAGTGCAGTTGACAATAGCCTTTTATCAAATATCTCTATTGCCGAAGTGAAACGTTCTGGATCGCTTTCATTTGTTACCTCTCCCAAACCAAGCATGATAGGAAAACAAACTCACCCCGCTCCGCTTTTGACCAAAGGATGCGAAGACCTAAATTTCAAATCTATGGATGATATGCCAAAACCCACACCCACAACAGGCGATGCAGGAAAATCAAAGCCTCACGCATCTGGAAAATACCATTGCACTGGAGAAGCTATCTATGTAGATGATATTCTTGCACCAGAAGGAACCTTACACTCGGCGCTTATCATGGCAGATCGAGCTTGTGGGTTCCTAAAAAGTGTTGACAAAAATCCCGCATTAAGAATGGAAGGCGTGGTCGGTGTTTTCACTTATGAAGATTTAGTGAAAGCTGGTGGGTGCAACGAACTCGGTCCCATTTTTCACGATGAAGAAGTTTTTGCAACCAATGAAATCCGACATTTTGGGATGGTTATTGGAATTGTTGTGGCAGAATCTTTGGAGATTGCACAAACTGCATCCCGTGCAGTTATTGTCACCTATGATGAAACAAAGGTTGTGAAACCAATTATTACAATGGATGAAGCCATTGCTGCAGGTTCCTTTTACGAATCCTCTCGACACACCCTCCAAAGCTATAAAAATGTCGACCGACTTTTGGAAAACGCATACTCTTCCCAGTCCGAAATAGTTGTGGAAGGCACTATGTATGTGGGTGGGCAAGAACATTTTTACCTCGAAACCAATGCTTCTTTAGTTATACCACTCGAAGGAAATGAGGGTCTACAAGTTTTTTCTTCTACTCAGGCGTTGGATAAGACCCAAACATTTTGTGCGTCTGCTACAGGATTACCCATGCACAAGGTTGTTGCCAAAACAAAACGAATGGGTGGAGGCTTTGGCGGAAAAGAGACTCGAACAGTATTTTCTTGCGCAGCAGCTGCTGTAGCTGCAAAAATAACTCAACGTCCAGTAAAAATTACTTTGGATCGAAATGTAGATATGAGTATTACTGGAAGTAGGCATTCATTTCTAGCGAAGTATCGAGCTAGTGTTACACTTCCATCGAAAGAAAATTCCATCTCAATTCCTAGGCTGGGAGCATTTGATGTTCAACTGTACAATAATGGAGGTGCATCCTTCGATTTATCTGGCCCAGTCATGGATAGAGCCCTTTTTCATGTTGATGGAACCTACCGCTGGGAAGCTTTTCGTGCTAGAGGGGTTGTTTGCAAAACGAATCAGCCCCCTCACACAGCATTTCGTGGATTCGGAGGACCCCAGGGAATCGTAATTTGCGAACATGTAATCAATCATCTAGCACAGGCATCAGGGTTACCAAAAGAACGACTTAGGAGAACGAATATGTACCACGATGGGGACTATACTCCATTTGGTTTGCAGATTGTCCCTAAGACGTGGAATGTGCCTAATGCATGGGATCAAATTTTGGGAAAAACTAAGTTTGAAAAGAGAAAGGAGATGGTAGAAGCTTTCAATGCCAAGAATCGTTTCAAAAAAAGGGGTATTTCTGTTAATCCCACGAAGTTTGGGATCGCTGTAAGTGCATCATAGTTGCTGAGATTTCTTTTATCATGGTATAGATTTAGCCTAATATTACCCTTTCTCTATTACATTGATTAATTTTCAGTTCACCACGAAATTTATGAACCAAGGAGGAGCACTTGTACATGTGTATACCGACGGGACGGTCCTTGTTTCGCATGGAGGGACTGAAATGGGCCAGGGACTACACACAAAGGTGTGTCAAATTGCAGCCCAAGCTTTTGGAATTCCCATTTCTAAGGTTCACATTGACGAGTCGGCTACTGACAAAGTTGCCAACCCTCAACCAACTGCCGCCAGTATGAGCACAGATCTCTATGGAATGGCGACCTTGGATGCCTGTCGTCAAATTTTAGGGAGGTTAAAGCCAGTCCGAGAGGAAATGGGCAATTCTGCAAGCTTTAAGGATATTGCAAAAGCTGCATACTTTCGTTCTATAGATCTGTCCGCGCATGGTTTCTTTTCTTTGCCAGGTAATCGATGTGGATACAATTGGGATTCGATTGTACCTGAAAATTTCACTGGGCCTGACAATTCATTTAGAGGACAAGCTTTCAATTATTTTACTCAAGGAGTAGCAGTATCAGAAGTTGAAATTGACGTTCTAACTGGGGATTTTAAAACCTTGAGGTCTGATGTTTTGGTGGATGTTGGGAGCAGTATCAATCCTGCAATAGATATTGGTCAGATCGAGGGCGCCTTCATTCAAGGCATGGGGTGGTCAACTACTGAGGAAATGGTGTATGGGAATGAATCCAATCACTCTTGGGTCAAACCATACGGTAGATTGCACACTCAAGGTCCTGGTACATATAAAATACCTGGATTTAATGATACACCTGAAGAGTTTAATGTAGAGCTAATGCAAGGGGTTTCCAATCCATTTGCGGTACATAGCAGTAAAGCTGTTGGTGAACCACCCTTTTTTTTGGGGGCATCTGTTTTTTTTGCGATAGAAGATGCTATTCACGCAGCGAGAATGGAAATTAGGAAAAATGATGGTGATAATAACATAGATGTTGACAATTTTTGTTTGAGACTGCCGGCTACAAGTGAAAGGATTCGAATGTTGTGTGCTGACAATATTGCAGCAGAAAGTATTCACATGGAAAGCGGTCAAAGCCATGAAGGAGTTGATTCGTCTAGTAAAATGAAAGATATCCTCAAGTTCCAACCAAGTGGTTGCTTTTAAATTACATTTGATTTGTACATAAATACGATGGAAGATATACTTCACGTGAAAAATGCATGGACGATACAATGCTCATCGACAAATTTTGTAGGAATATGCACATATCATCATTTACAACAACATAAAATAATCATTTGATGCAATACAATGCAATTTTGTTCATTACATTTTGAAATATTTCTGTGAGCTATTTCTGTTATGAAGTGGTCAAGTAGATTGTTTTACGAAGGATGTAACACTACTAAAAAAAAAAAAGAAACTATTTATCGTTAGTCAAATTCAAAATACAAAGAGATAGAAAAAGGGATGATTGTGAGAAAGAATTGTGTATCAAATGGAATAGAAACTGATTGGAATTCAAAAATCGATTCTTTAGAACTTGAAGCAATGGAGACATGTTGTCAAGCTTGTGTTCATGTCGTTTTCTTTTAATTGAGTCAAATGTAAATAAAGTGTGCCCGTGAGAAACCTAAGATATTAAATGATAAGTAAAAAAGCTACAGTTATCGAAGCATTAATTATGCTCCCTATCGTGTATCCTTACGTATGTTGTGGTATGATCTTAGGAGGATCAAGATATCTTCGTCTCATGATCAACACATTTTTTGCGCTGCCGAGATTTCTAATCTTCTCCACTTTCTCTCATCCTAGTGGAGCTGCTTATCACCGTTTTGGGAAAAGACTTTCCCATAATTGTTTCTCATAATGGGTGTTGACGCCATCCTCAAAACTTGTATTTACGTTACTGTACTTGTTACATTTTCGAATGCTTTGCTTCATCCGATAAGTCAATCTCATTCCAGCAAAGCATTGACAAACTCAATAGGAATTGGAGTCACTTCATCATCCGCAATCCTACTACCTTCATTTCAAAGACATTTATATGTGAACTCAAATCTATTCTGGTCCCAAAATTTCATGCAACGAAACTGTGCTCATGTGTTGCAAAGTAACTCCAATGATAGTGACGGCGATAAAATTATTGCCTTGGAACTTCTTATTATTTCGTTAGCGGAAGAACCAACAGATGACCAAAGACGAGAGAAACTTAAATTGATATATTCCGAAAAAATGTCAAAGTCAAAGCTGGAAGCACAAGAGTTTGCAACACTTTTTGATACCACGCTCATACGTATGGGGGAGGAAATTCAACAAAGAGCTAGACAAAAAGCAGAAGAATTGAATCGGCAACAAAAATCAGTTGAAAAAGTTTCAGAAGGGGGAGATGATAGTTCACAAGAGAGTGAAAAAGAGAAAAAGGAAATTGCTTCATCCAGTAAGGAAGAAAAAAAATTATGGGCATTTATTGACATGATGGTTCAAAGTAAAAGTTTGGCGAAGAAGGCTTTAGGGTAAAAATAACAGCAAAAAGGTTTCATCGAGTAAAAAGTGAATGCCGTAACTAATGCGATTGTTTTATTCGTTGGTCTTATCAAAGTACTTGAGTTTAAATGATTTCAATTACATAGTCTTATTGTATGAAATAAATCCAAACCTCAAATGGTAGAATGTGGTTACAAAATGACAACTGGCCAACATTATTTTCTTTACCAGGCAAGATTACGGACTAACAATAACGCTCATTTATTACATTTATCTCTAGATCTCCATCTTAGCTAGAGGAAGATAGAAAAAAACTGTATGTACTTAACTTTATGCTTTCAAACATAATGATCATCCAAGTAAGGCGGACTCTATTCGAATGGGAAAAACATCTATTGTATATTCGGGTGATCCCAGAAATCTCAATTCATTATACATCATTTCTTGTTTGAATAATCAAATATTTTGGTTACTTGGTATGCTGGCAGTAAGTCATTTTTCATGATAAGTCCTTTCAATTCATTTTCATTGGATTTTCCAGGAACCTTATCAATCATATGATGGCCTTTGCTAATGCATTTAGCTGTTAATAGAGATTTATTACTACTTCAATGTAAGAGTATTGTGTTAAAGCGACCTAAGCATGATTCAATAATAAAAGTACTAAATTTGTGCTTGGAACATGATGACTTCATTTGGAAAACTAAACCAATCTGGCAAAGAAGGCTAATTTTGTTTGGTACCTGTAGAATAATTTTTCATTTTCTCATGGAGACTGTTTTTGTTATGAGCTAGTTGGAACATTGATGATCAAGACCACTTGAACTTTCATCGAAATGGTTTTGCCTTTTGGAACAACATTTCTTCTTGCTATGATTGTTGGAGATCGAGAATTTGTTACAGAAGAGATGAACGTAAAGCGTGTGAGATTTTCGAGCCAACAATTATGAAGAAGAAGGCGTCCTTTTACGTTGATAGTATAATGCCGCGTTCCTCTCTAGAAACAAGACAGCAACAACAACAACAACAACAACAACAACAACAACAACAACAACAACAACAAAGACTATCAGGTAAGTACGCAAAGAACGCGGTCGTGCACGGAAAACCTATGCTTATGTCTCCTCTTAATGATAATTATACCTATGTATGGTATAGATAAGTAAGGTATAGACCTCTACGCAATCAGGTCCCATGCTTAGAGTAGTGGGGTTTTCTGGGCAGCTTGAAGATCACCGGTCCGCCGCAACGCGTAGGGATTGATACAACGTAAAATCATAACAGAACAAACAAACATTTGTAATAGATAAAATAACTGATGTAGAATGAGAATGAACAATATTCTCATTCTATAGAGATAAGCGATATCACGAAGAATTGAAACAACGAATATAATGGACATTTTGGTGTATTTAGCAAGAATTCAAACATATATTAGCCACACAAAACTTTATGCAGTTCTTCTAATCATCTATCTTGGTTTATAAAGAATCATTCTCTTCAAAATAACATTGACAAAGTTTCTTTTGCATGACACTATACTTCACAGCGTACTTTTTATAGGAATCATTTGTGCTGTAGATTTTTTTCCTAGCTGCTGATCTTCAAGTACCGTACCGCATTTTACGAATCATCCATGTCTTGGATGCAACATACGATTCCCATATACAATTAATTTTGTGACTGAAGTGAGATTGAATTTCTGCATAAAATTCTTTTTTACTTCTCAATACCATAAACTATCTCTAAAATAGCTTTACAAAATAAATTGGCACATTTTTCAAGATGTCAGTTTTTGATTTGAAAAAAAGAAGGGCTTCAGTATCGTCTTCACATCTATCAAATTACATAAAAGAAAGAAACTGGAATCAAGTGCGGAAGATTATTACCTCACAAAAAATGCTCACTTTAAGTCGAAGAAATTCTGGCGGTTATGAAACATCTCAGCATAAGAATCTCTTGTGTCTGGCATGCATGTATAATCCACCATCTAGCGTGATTGCTCAGTGGATCCATAGATGTCCTTCAGCGGCGTTTGAAATTGATTGTGAAAAAAGACTGCCAGTTCATGTGGCATGCGAATATGGAGCTTCAGAAGATGTTGTTCAAGAATTACTTAGAGTAAATAGAGAAGGTGTCTACCAAAAAGATGTATTCGGAATGCTACCAATTCATAGACTATGTCGTTCCTATTGCTATAACTCATCAGCCACAGGATCGAAGAAATTGATTGAAAATTCTATGATTCAAGTACTCCGAGCGTTATTAGACATTGCACCTAAAACAATTTTAGAAGAAGATGACACTGATATGTGTCCCATAGAACACGCTCTGGAATCGGGTCTTTCTATCTCCATCATTCATGGTATGAGAGACAAGGCTAAACGAGTGAGAATACAGAATGAACCATTATTTCATGCAGGGCAGAGAATGCAGCAAATATCTATAAACTAATTTATATTATCATGTATTCTATACTCCTCTTAGACACCATGCATGGCTTTTAGCAATCAATTTGATTTGAAATGATCATCGAAAATTTAAATCAGGAGTTTAGACAACATGCACCATGATCAACAGGCATATTTCTTGACTTTAAAGGATAAAGTGTGAATTTTTCAAAAAATCGAACATGAGATTTTCTCGAATATATTGTTTCAATCACAAAGGATTATTGTGCATCTTTCATTTAAAAAGACACATAGTGCATTCTTCAATGTCGCTTTAGAGAGGAGATGTCTAAAAGAGTCATATGCCACTTCAATTCTTTGACAGTATTTGAATTGTGCTCGTATCATACATAATTTCGTATTATAAATTAGATGGACTACATATCCATTCAACCTACGTACGAAAAATGTGCAAGAATGTTTTTTTTTTTTTGAAACGTGGAGAAGACGGCGTTTTTCGGGACTGAACGGTTTTTAGGCTATTGCGGAGGCTCTCATCATCGGATTCTTTTTTTCATCATTACGTTGGATTCAC
>Ga0209092_10001833_pt1 | contig 20174 bp, 16 predicted proteins | sample FraStrMetagenome_FD_187446 | JGI IMG/M metagenome (GOLD analysis project Ga0209092, IMG submission 187446) | Marine eukaryotic phytoplankton communities from Arctic Ocean - Fram Strait ARC3M Metagenome (SPAdes) (version 2) | ecosystem: Environmental > Aquatic > Marine > Oceanic | place: Fram...
TCTATAACCTAAATATACTATTGATGGCTCTGCATGAGCATCCTACATTGTTTCAGCCTACGTCTACTACTATTAGGCTTGTATTATCATTTATCACCCTATACCATTGTAATCTGTATGTGCAGTTGCTTTCTACATGGTATAGTGATTAGACAGCAGTTTCATCTGAACAAAGGGTACTTATCACCCCACTGCTCTACGACCGGCGGAGTACGCGCGGTACACGTAAGTACAGCAAAGTTTATCCAAATATATTTTGCAATACTTCGAAGTACATTACCGGTATTTCAAAACGCACCCAACACCAAAACCAACACCAAAACTGAAATGAGCGACGATTGGAAGTTAAAGTACAAAAACCCACACATCTGCAATGCTCAAGTTCGTTCGTACGATGATACCGATGATAATGATGATGCTAATTCCATTCGTAATTCATTTTACGATGAGGTGACGGCTGCTCGAATATCCAAATCGATGGATTTGCCGCCTTATTTAATGGATGATTATAATAATGATCATGATGATGAAACATCTGATAAGGAGATCCTTATTCTCGTTGCCAAGTTGGCGGTGAAGCAATTCAGGTTGACGATGGAGCTCGTGTCCGTATTTGATGATAGCATTCGCAGCAGCAATAGCATACGAGTGGTTAGAAGTAAGAGCGTGTATTGGCCGAACTTTGTGAATGAACGGATTGTGAATTTAGGATTTCTTCGCAGTTATAAGGATTCTTCGCATAGAGAGGATGGAGCGATGTTAGAGTTACTTGGGGCGCTTGACTTTAGTCGTAATCTTCATGGAGTATCGAAACAGAACGAGATTGTGGGAGGTTCGTCTTTTGAACATGATGTTGGGAATGTCATGCCGCCGTTGAGACTGATTTTGCTAACGGACCGAGGAGGGGTTACGATGTACGACCCATTTCTCTTTTTCGATGATTCAGCCTCCACTAAGTCTATCAATGTACTTGAAAACTTGTTTCTAGGATCAAATGGCAAATTCGAACAGGAGCTTATATCGGAATACGATGCCGTATGGAGAGGGGATCTGAGTGTGACGTAAGTGTTATCGTAATTAGCACACCATGATATACGCATACCATTCTCATATTGTTCCTATACTTCCCGGAAATTATCCCGTTATTGACATAGTGGTTTCAATCTCGACTGTCGGATTGACTCACAATTTTCAAGAATTTTTAATTTATCTCTTAAAAGCCATAATAATTATCTAATAGTTTATGGGTATGGAAGTCTTCTCTTCCAATCACAGCAGCGGAAAAATGCAAGAGATGGAAAGCGAAGAAAGAGAAAAAGGGCAAGCTTCATTATCTATCTTACTTGCATGAATGAAATTCCTACAGAGGCCTACGTAAAGATTGTAAGGGATCAGCACATTGTCGATATAATTCCTTCCCTTAATGGTATCCATCATCGCATTGTCTCTCGTACGAAGAAGACTGTAACTGACAATCGAGTAGTTTACGAAACTATGCATAATCGTTTGCAATTCGATGAAACTTATTCCTTTTACTTTCGCTCAAATGATAAAGAGTTAAATATTGCTCATATAGACGATTTTGATTGGTTTCAAAAATTCTGCACGATATTGTCGTTACCATCGTTGAGTGATGATAAAACGTCGTCTAAGTCACTTGTGGATTTGGATGAAATTTATCCATTGTCTCAACCAAATTCTTCGTTTAAATTCCGCCAAGCTCTTGAGAAAGTTACTCCAACCGTGTTTCTAATGAACAAAGAAAACACGAATTATGGTGTTTTCTTCATACGCGATAATATACAAGCTAGACAAATTCTTTCATTTCTGAGTCGATTGAAATACTTTCGTGAAGTTATAAAATTAGCTGACGTTTTGTGGGACGAGAAGAGTTCCGATTTGATTCATAACGAAAGAATCTTACCAGAAGTTAATCATTCGAACTCTTTTCACATTCAAACAGGCATAAGTTGTAATCAGAGCATTCCCATAAGCAAGAACGAATTGATACAGTTATACGTAGAAGCGTACTTGGAAGTTATGGAAGACTCTGATTTGGAATTGTACGACAAAGTATCTTTTTACCTAAAGTCGGAATATGTCGGTGGTACAACATTTTCTTATCTTTTGGAAAGGGTAAAGATGTTTTGCCAGGTTAGTCGCTTCAATGTCTGATCATGCTTCATATGAACTCACCCTAATTCTACAATTTTGCACACCAATATTGTCAGAACAAGCAGCAGGAACTTCTTACGACGTCACTGAATCTTCTTATGCTTTTATATACGTCAAAGACTGAAGGGTTTTTTGCAGAGGCACTTCAGTGTGATAGTCTCATGCAGGCTTTACTTTTTGATATTCCCCACAGTTTGGGAGTTATGGAAGTAAACAAAGGTGAACAAGAAGATACATGTGACTTCATTACTCCAAATGTCAAATTAGTCATTAAGTATGGGCTTATCAGTGAATACATTAATTGCTTTTGGAGTGTTCTGAATAAGAAGATGCGCATTAAAGTGGCCCTCATGTCTGATTCAACACAACATTTCTACCCTTTTCTACACTACGCTACTGTCAGCGATTGGTTACTACGTCAAGTTGAACTAGATATTCTCCAGACTAAGCACTCTTTTGGACAAATTCATCTCATCGAGTTAGTGTCATGTCTCACGAACAAAAAATTAGTTTCAATGACTTCCGAGCCTATCACTATATGCAAAGGAATTACAGAAGCACTTCTTCATTATCAAACGTGCAACGAAAGAGTGTTAAAGTGGTGCGAAACGACTGTAGGGGAATGGAATTACGATTTATTGTTGACCAGCCTCATTCTTTTACTGAGAGATGATGTATCGTTTGGAATTGTAGTGGCAGATAAAAATGACTCTCTAGGCGCTGACATGCTATCTTTGGATCCTTTGGGAAAGTCAACACTTGCCGAGATTCCTATTCACGCTCTGCTTCTGTCATTATCGATATTTGTGACACCAAGAGTCAATTATTTATTAGTCAAAGAAAACTTGGATGGAGTTATGACAGAATGTTCTGTGTATGTTGATGTCCCTCGTATTTTAAGGAACTGTCACTGCATGTACGATGTATATACTGCTGGTGTGCTCGCAAACAACTTGAGAGTAATTTTGATAGGGATAATGCATAATTGTGGTTTCGATAGCTGGTCAATAGACGAATGCTGGAATGCATTGGTCAACGAAAACTTTGTTGAAATATATATCAAAGAAAAATGCAGATTGCCTCTACCCCCGGTTTCGCTATCTCGTTACCACCTGCATTTACTCCATTTCATTTATTCTACGACAAGAGTCGACGATCTTAAGATTTCCTTGAAAGTAGCTTTCCTCGTTGGATTACAAAATCTTATCGATTTCAACAATTTCGAGACTGACGTTGGTGCTACATTGACCCAGATTTTTGTCTGGGACGATGAATTTCGATCGTTAACGTCTAATGCTTTATTTCCCACTAAGACAGTATTCGCTCTGGTCCAGAAATACGGTTTTTCTATGAAATGCTTACCAGAAACTGTCGTCGACGAGATAGTACGCAAAAATTAGGGCCCAAAGGTTACTCGGGTATGTATTAAAGTAGATAATTCCAGACTACCATGAATTGAAGGTATCAAATTGCGATGAGCTTGCAATGCAGTCAAATACAATGGCAATGGCAACCAAAAACTATAAAAATAGGACGAATTCGATACGACATGATGTCGCTTTTCAGTTTCTTGATAGAAAAGCGATTTCACATCTTCTACATATCACTTGGGAATGCGCAATTTTTGAAATGCGTATTGCATGAAATAGACGAATATTATCAAAGCTCGTTTTTTTTATTCGTTTGATTTTCGAAAAGCTCTTCCTTATAGGTTCCAGTGCGACTGTCATAAAAGTACCGAGTCAAGAATAGCCACAACTATTAATAACAGAGAGATAGGGATGCAGCTACCTTCCATTCTGAGGGGCAAGATAGAATGAATGCAAAATATGGGAAATCTGTAGATAGGTCAAGGTCATCGAAGAGGAAATTAAGGGCATTTGTCTTATGACAGTATTTTGTATTGAGATGGTGAGGATGAACGAAAGAAGTATGAGCTCTAGGGCTAGGGGTAGGGTTAATATTGTTGGGGATAAACTCATTGCTGATGGTGACCAATTTGTCTTCCTTGTAAAAGAAACTAGTATCCAGGACATCTCGTTGGAGTACAGATCTTCATGCAAGAACAGATTCCTGCAGCAAGGTTCATTGCTACTTTTGGTGTGGTGCAAGAAGTAAGCGCGGTGGGGCGGTCTCGCATGCTGGTGCGGTTGCTCATATGTCATTTAGCATTTTCTTAATTTTTGCGGAACAAGGATATTGTGCTTGGCATACATATATGTTTGATGATATGTCGAGACACTGGCGAAACTGTATTGCCAATAATAGGCTATGATGGTTGTGATATTAGTTATATGTTTAGCATACGTATTCTCTCTCCAATCCTCTCTCGAACACAAACATAAAAATACAATTCGAAGTATGTATTTAATTTAAAAATAAAATTCAATACAACATAAAGACACCACCTTCCTCTCGAAATACAGCATCGTTCACGGCGATGTTACATGAGGAAAGTATCAACGTAGCTATTGCTACAAAAACTTTTCCATAAGCGCCTTCCAGCTTTTCAACATTCCATCGTTCACCATACCACATCTCTCAACTAATGTTAATGGTATTAAGTTCTTGCCACATTCTCGACTTGCGAAGAAGCGTGAACAGGCGTCCTCCCTTGTGATTTTTTGAATCATTTGACTTCTTTGATTGAAAAGAATCACTGTCGGAATATAACAAACTCCATCCATTTTCGTCTGCCTTCGCAAATAGAGAGTCCTCAGCTTTGGCTCTATCAGCATAGGGACGATGGCTTTTGCGACCAGTTCCGAAAATTAAATGTCTATATGAGAGTTTACTTGTCGGAGTATTATTAGTATTCGTTGAAGCACCTATGCCCATGATTGTAGTATAAGTTTTCTCATTGTAGTTCTCCTCATCAGCTACACAAGACGCTTCATCTTTGTTCCATGTGTTCATCGAACAATACCAAACATCTGGGAGACTTTCACTCTTAATAGATCCGTCCGCTGGTAGACGGCGCCACTTTTGGCAGCTTTCGCATTGAACCCATTCTTGTTCATCTTGCTGGGATTTCTTGTCCTTGTTCTTCTCCTTATCAACTTTTTTTTCCACGGATTCAGCATCATTGGCAGACGCACGGCGGCGTTTTTTCAAAACTTCCGAAGTATCGACAGTTTCTGAATCCTCGGTAGGATCAGTAGATGATGCATTCGCCCCACTGCATCTCTTTTGACGTGTTGGGGCATCGACTAGCGTATCTATTGCAGCTGCAGTGATCTGTTCCGGTATCTCACAGCTATTGTAATTATCGTAAACATTGTTCTTACAATACCATTTCTCCGGTAACTCCTTACTATTCACAAACGAAGGAAGTAGGCGCCATTTTTGACAAGCATCACACTGAACCCAAACTCCGGGCTCTTCAACAACACCACCTTCAGAATCATGGCGGTGTTTTAACCGTTTACCTGTCGTACATTATGTTAAAAGTTTAGTCAATAGTAAAGAGCCTTATATTGCTATTCATCAACGCGACCAATTACCTTTTCTACCGCGCCCCTTCGCAGGTACATCCTGAATCACTTTCTCTTGTCGGGCCTTGATACGTTCCTTTGCTGCTTTTGCTGCAGCTCTTCCCCTACGCGAACTCACGTCGTCGTTTGCGTTTGGTCCAACAGGAGACCTTGATCGCCCAGGAGTGTTTTCACGCTTCTTTCTTTTCGGTACAGGTGATGTTAATCGCACCCGAGGGCTAGACGATAGTTTCACATGTGTTACCTAAACAACGTAAAATAGGAATAATATGAATGATTTAAATCTTAGTGCGCAAAAGTAGCAATGTCAAGTCAGTTCACATACCTTCGTGTTTGACTGTACTGAGAGAGGTTTTTCTGATAAATTAATTTTTTCAATGTTAGAACTTTGCGGCTTTCGCTCGTTCTTTTCTTTAACTTCACTTCCAGAACTTGTCGAATCGTGTCTGCTTGGAATGGTAATTTTCAAAGAAGGTTTTTTGAAAGGAATGCTTCCTGAAACAGGAGCAACATGTATTGGTCTGATTTGAAAATTCGCAGTTGACTTTTCGAGCAAATCCCTTTTGTCCGGTGATTTACTAATATTTTGTTCTTGCTCTTGTCCATCTTTATTATTGGCAACACAGCTAAAAGCCTCGTGAGGCGAAGATGTTTTGAAAGATGGTTTCGAAGTCTTCATAAGGGGTTTCGCCAACTCCGAGGACAACATGTCATTTTCATCCGGAGATTCTGCATTCGTTGCGGTGCCTTTCGACGATACGGAGGTACTGGTAAGTGTACTGCGAGGTGTGATCTTTTCAAATACTCCGACTGGGGTGATGAAGTTGTTGTCAGGCGTCGACGAAGATTCTACTGTCACGTTCGTTGACGGAATGGAAGAAGAAGCCAGACTCTGATTTCCAACAACTTTACGATCATCATCTGACATCAACACTTCGCTTCGTTTGGTCAGTCGTTCGTCAACTTCGTCCATATCTCGTGATGACGTAAGAACCGATTGTTTGGTTCGTTTCAATGATATAGTCACATTTCTACCACTAATGTCACAATCACCATCAAATTCTACTTCTCCTGAGTCACTTCCCTTTCTCAACTTCTTGCAAGGTATCAAATCTGAATCTTTCTTTACAGTCATCATTACACTATCTCCCTCATCATCAGACACGTAATGCCTTCCATTTTGTATGTCATCTACAACAATTTCTTTGTCCGGAAAATTCGCTACCTCTTTTGTTCCATCGTCGTATGCAATCTTTACTCGTAGAGCTCCAGCGTAAATCTTCACAATGCATCCTCCGTACCATTTAAGATATTGCGCTCGTTCTTTCTTCTTCATGGGTCGATTCCGGTCGCTCGTATCAAATCGTACCTTTACGCGATGTCCTACGCGAATGGAATATCTCTTCTCTTCCACGCTCATTTGTTTATACGAAATCAACACGTCTTCCGTCGGCGGCGTGATTGCCAAGGGCTTACGCTTACGTTTCTTTTTCTTCGCCGAGAACTGATCAGACGTTTGAGATCCATCGCTCAAAACGCCCCTACGACATCGCATACCATTGCTACTCTCTGCATTTCCATCATCTGCATCGGCAGATGACACAGCCAATGCAGGCGGCGATGACGATAAACGCTTCTTAGATAGTTGTGAAAGCTTCAATTTCTTCAAACGTTTACGCTCTCTCTTTGCTTGTAGGGCAGCACTAGCGGCAGAAGTTTGGCACTTTCGATTGCTAGCATCGTTGCGTTCAATCGTATCTTTGCCATTCGTCTCTAAACTACTACGTCCCCTCTCTTCATCATCTGCATTGATAGCAATGCTCCGCCTTTTTTTCCATCGACTTTGCAATATTCTTGCTGCCTTCTGTTTGCGTTTATGAGACCCATCGCTTTCCATCTCACATTTATAACTAGTGTTCTTATAACGTTCCATTTTGTTCTCAGCTTTATCTTCATGTACATTTTTCTTACTGAGTAACTTATCGTTTTTATCATTACCTTCGCCTTTCACTTGGACCCTATGAACACCTCCGTTTTCGTCATTCTGCTTTTCTTGTTCCTCCTCTTCATCCTCCTCATCATCATCTTCCTCATCATCATCGGTCGATTCACGATTGTGCGTCGACATACTCTGCTCTTCATCCTCATCCTCATCCTCATCAAAGTCAGAAGATGAACTATCCTCCGATGGACTATCCATAAGCATGGATGACCTGCTCACTTTATTAGAATGATTCTCAGAACTATCTTTCAGACTCACAGCGGCAGCAGCAGCAGCAGCGGGTATCTGCTCCATCGGCCTAATTTTCCTCGGTCTACCAGGTCCACGTTTTTTAACCACCACTTGTGAATTATCCCTACTGTTTCCATGATTTACACTCACATTAGCACTGGCACTAGAATGAGCACTGGGATTGGCAACAGTCGGAGCAGGAAAATGTTTTCTCGGTCTCCCAGGTCGCCTCCTCTGTTCTCCTCCTCCTCCTCCAGCACCAGCAGCGACCCGACCGCCTCCCCTTTCTTCTCCATGCGAATGAGATCCAGTAGCAGCAGCAGCAGCCTTGTTTCGTTTTTTCAATTTCCGTTTTAATTTATTTTTAGATGACGCTGCAGCGGCCTGTCGCTGTTTCTTACGTTCGAGTTTGAGTTTTTGTCGGTCGCTGAGAAAATCTGCCTCGTACTCGCTCACTTTCTTTGATTTGGGGGCCTTGCCTGCTGCCTCGAGGCTCTGTTTGAGGGCTAATCGTAACGAGCTCATGGCGGGTGGTGGTTGTAATGTTTTATATTTTATGGCAATGTAATATAATATTTACTCGTACGAGGCAAAAGTGTGCGAATGCGTGTGTTTGTGCGTGTGTGAAGTCTTATGCGTTTCCCCCGTTTTCCTTCCTGGAACTGGAACCACCACCAAATCTCTGGTCTGTCTCTTTCAGTCTCAGTAGAAGTCTACATGTATCAGTTTTGGACCAGGAGGAACAGGAGTGTGATTGGCTGGACAGCATTGCACAAAGCACAAAGGCGTCTCTGCTCTATCGTAAGGGATTACCTAAGTATTGTGTAGATTCAATCGTTCACAGTGTACAGGTATGTACGCCATATCTCGTATCTCTCTCATAAATCATAAAGGCAAGTCGTCTCTCGTGTGACTGTGCACACGCACCCGGCATTCTGATGATTCCCGTATTGATATATAATATACGAACACACGATGGATGGAACTGCCGTTCGTTACTTAGATATAATGTCGGGAGGAGAAATACATCATCGACTTAACGCACATGTTCTTACGAAAATACCTTATTTAACAAAGTGTAAGTAGCATCGACGCCATTGGGGGATAAATTTATTTTCCAAACGAATTTTTATGCACAAAGCATATTTTCACTCTTTCACAAACCTTCCCACAACACACAGTTGACATTTGTTAATACATGTATTAATACATGAAATCCAAAGCATGAACCGCAGCCACCGCAGCATCCGGTCTACCGATTCCCATTCACATTCCCAACAGCAACAATCCTTCGATCCCTTCAGTTACGATGACCACGACGACGATCATGATGATGATGATGATATCACTGAAATGCCCAATACTCAATCGCACAGTCATGAATTCAGTCAAACCTTTAGCCAATCCACAGCCATGATCATGGAAGACGGGACCGGTGATGACGATGGATGGGGAATGTCTCCCACTAGAACTACTAGTACTGCCTTTCAGTCGTTACGAAGTGGTAGAAGCAGCGGCAGCAGCAGTTACAGTGGCGTTCATCGTGTTGGGAGTCACCGGACCCTATCGAGGGTGAATCGGAGTAGTGGATTAAGTACGGTGGCGAGTGGGGATACGAATAGTTATTGTTCCCATTATGATGAGAACAGTGTCTTGCGTGCTTCTACGAGTAGTGCTTCTGCTTCTGTGTTTCCGAGGGAGGCTCGTCCGGATGTGTTGGCACGTCAGCCGAATAAGGGTAGTACCTTTAATCCGAATGGGGCGTTGACATTAGGTGTAGAGGTGCGTGCGGTCGATTTTCATGCAAAGGTGGCGTTCGAGCCGCGGCCTGCAGTACCGGACGAGTATCGTTATCAAAGTTCGGATGCGGCAATTGGTGATAAGAAAGTAAAAAGTCCGTCACTTTTACATTGTGAGGTGCTGGAACGAATGAGAGGGCAACAACATGTCCGGCAATTGGCTTGGAAAGCGGGTGTGAGTGATCAAGTTGGAGTTTTTTCATCGGTGGATGCACATTATCATGCGTCAAGGTTGGTGAATGCGAAGGAATACTTGGCATCTCTACCGGTGGTGCCTCCGACTATCTTGAAACATCGGCTGCCGCTTAGATGTGATGTGGGTTTTCCCAATGCGTCACCTGAGGAAATTCAGTTGAAGGAGCGGGAAATTTGTAACATGGCTGAACAAGAAGAGTTGCAACCAAGAATTTTGTTGTTAGCAGGAGCATTTGTTGATGGTATGGTAGAAAGTGACGGCGAAGTCACGAACATGAAAAGTGAATACGATGAATATTCTATATTTGCACCGCCAATAGAGTCTATTGCTAGTACCTCTAAATTATGGAGATCACGACCTTTTCAAGATCGACCTCCGGGAATGAAATATTTCGTTGCATCCCCTCTCGATTTGATACTACCAGGAAAGTTAACTAGCGAAGAACCATTAATTGGCTACCTATCACTCTATTATTTGAATAAAGGGCAAAGCAAACAATCACGTTATGGTTGCAGAATAAGTGAAGATTTTATATTTTCTACTGGTAATTGGAAAGGTTTGAATTTAAAGGAGGAAGCCAGTCAATTTATTCAACGAACTCTTCTCGGTACGGCAAGCTTCCAAGGTGGTAAAAAAAAGTCTAGTACTTCTGAAGGCTCTTCTGACAAGAATCGCAGGCGAAAGAAAAAGGCTCTTTTTTCCTACGATCCAATTGCATTACAAAATGTCGAACAAACACTTTTCGTTGTGCTTCAGATTAATAGAATTACACAAACTGATATTTTCAGAAAGCAGAAAAAATCTTTTTTCTCGCTTGGAAACAATTATAGAGCAAATGGCTCCATTGCGAAATCAATATACTCAAACTTTGGTTCTCAATTTCTATCCCCCCATTGCTTTGGAATATTTCCGGCGCCAGTGTCTTCGACATCTTTTGGTGATATGCGCCTTTCGTGGCCTCAAGGGTCAGTTCAGTCTTGCTCTCTATTTTCTTATCCCAAAAACTCCTTATCAGAGAAATCGTTCGTAGAGAGTCTATACTCAATAGTTCATGAAAATGGTGGAAACCTGAAAAGATTGAACGGTGGTAGCGCAGAACTATTTATATCGTTGCTTGGATCTGATTTCTGTCAAGTTTTACAGCAAACGCCGGTTCGATTGAAGGAAAGTGATGTCAATGATGATGGAGTTCCGAGATTATTGGTAGACTTTAGTGGCGACGGTGCAATCATGATGAATCCTGAGAATAATTCGAAGTCTATTTCAACAAATGAAAGGTCGCGTCGTTCCGATCTTGTGCGACTTCCGCAATCCCCTCGTCCTTGTGGTTACATGGATAGCTACGAAATCAAAGAAGTTTTTTTTCTACCACCTCGCTTTTCAGATGAACAAGATTCAGAGCATCCGCTTTTGACTCGGACCTTTATAAATATGCTATACATATATCCTATCCGTATCTCAACGAAGCACGTGGAACGATCTGAAAGAGATAAAGTACTTTCATTGCGTTTGCGCGTCGTTCGTCAGACAATCATTGTAGATGATCTGGGAAGCTCGGAGACACTTCGTTCCACCGTTGATTGCCTTTATAATCCTGCACCAGGACGACCGACTTTACAGGCTGTCTATACGAAGGTTCTTCCGTGTCGCGGTGAAAAAGTAGTACACTGTAGAGACGAATTTAAGGTGCGGCTGCCATCAGTTCTCGATGGAAGTTACTTTCTACAATTTTCCCTCTTCAATTTACAAGTCAATGAAAACGATCTTGAGGGGAGTTTTGTCGCAGAGGTACTTGCAGAGAGTATGGTTCCGCTATCAGAGATATCAGAGCCAAGTTATAAATATCAAGTATCCACTATTCTTACGAATGGAGTAAGTTTGATATTAATTTTTGTCAAGTTGTAATGGACGTGATGCTAACTAAGAATGTCTCACCCAGTTGCATAACGTTGATCTCGGCAATTATGAGCTTCGATTCGAGACAAGAGTTTTTTCTTCTATTCATCTTTCGGATCCAAGCTTGGCAACGATGTTTTCACATTCATCTGATATGGGAAGTTCTCATGACAAAAAAAGTGGAAGAGACCCGTTTCGACTTACGTTCACAGATATCCTTGGCAACGCTTCACCGTACGCAGTCGCTAACCATTTTCATAGCTTAGGTATTACAGTCATGTCTTCCTGCAATACCATGATGTGCAATCGGTCTAACTTTTATTTTGTTCAACTAATATAATTTTAGCGTTCGTACACCTTTTCCAATTAGTGAAGCGTGGAAAATCAGATCCAGAGAACATGAGTGCACTGTTCGAAATTTTGGGTAAAGTTCGTTCAATTAAACATAACCCGCAATCGTTACGATTGTTTTTCAAGGATTTCTTTGATATCTTCGACGAGACCGCTTTTGTTGTACAACCTAAGAATTTAACCTCACTCAATTCAAAGGGTAGCATTATGGATCAGTCATCTTTTTTCGTAGACGAAGATCATGGTTTCGGTCGAGATATTTCCTCGCCAGAAAGCAAGGAAGATAGTATAATTGATGCAGCTATTGATACGGTCGAAGAAATGTTGTTGGAAGCCGCAATTTATGTCATAGCCTTTCAACACGCGAGAACGGGCACGATTGACAGCATTAAGTTTGGTCGCACTAGCTCGAATGTCAGTAGGACGGAGCCATTTTCACGTAAAGCCTTTGGTGCCAGTAATGTTGATCGAATGCGTGCCGAAGCGGAGATGGACGACGAGGCGAAATTCTCTCAATACTACGAAAATGATGACGAAAGCGTTTTCTCAAGAAGTCAAGCAACATCCATTCATCAGAACTACACAAGGGATTATTCGAATTCCTTCCGAGATTCCACAACTTACGCTCGAGTCAACTCAACATTTGATAGCAGACAAAGTCATACTCCAAGAGAACGTAGTACTCTGAACGATCTTAAGGACCGAATAAGGAAACATTCAGTGACAAAAGCGATGACGACTATGGCACAAGTCGCTGTAGTTCCCTGTGTTGCACCTGTTTTTGGAGTAACATCTATCTTCCGCAAAAATAAGTTGACTGAAGATGATAGAGAAAGTGTTATAGAGGTAAGATGCATTGGTAATTTTACAACTTCATTTTATTTAAAGTAATGTTTCGTGTCACGCAGGATCGCCGACGCATACTGTACACATCAGGAACAGATGTCGAGGAAGAAAACGAGCCATTGTTGGACCCAAATAGGGTTGTCATCTGTGATGGAAAGCTAGGATATTACGATTGTGGACCATCATTCCTTGTGTATCCGGATGTGCCAAAAATCCGTGGAGTTGCAAACTTGTATGATAGAACTACTCCATTTTCGTTGCCGCTGCAAGGGAAGAAGAAACATGGAAATTCGTTTGTTTATGAAAGTGTTATTACTCTCTGGATTAAAGCGTGGATGTCAACGTACAATTTATCCGGAGAAGGATTTGAATCACCATCCGTCGCAGTGGAATTGTTCTTCGCAAATATTGATTTTATCTTACCCTTGTGTTTAAAATCTTTGGCACTTAGGCTTGCCATTCCTGACGTCTCCTACGTTGGGGAAGAGACAATAAATATGACAATACCATCGGTACTTGATTCTTGTCACATTGAAACGTTCTTATTATTTATGGATGTACTAGCGTATGGATCAATGCGGTTTGCAATAAAAAATCATGTAGTGGTACTTTCCTCGTCTAAAATTCAACGAATACCTGTTTGTGATGAAACGGCCGAGTTTCTGATTGGTTTGCTCGCATTGTTACATCCTTCTCAAGTTGCTTTGCTGATTGATCGCTTCATAACGACTCTTTTCATTGCCGAGCATGATGACGGCGAAATTCTCAGAAAAGATTTTTCATCAGGTCAGATGCGAGTAGAACATTATTTTGGTAAAGTACAGCCGTCGCCAGTGGAAGAAAGTTCAGCACCATCTGAAATAGTAAGGGCTAATTGCTCCAGAAAAATACGTTTGCGTATAATTTCAAAATTGTCACAAATTCCGTCTTTTTGTTCTATCAACTACCCGCTCAAATATCCAATGATGGGAAGAAGATCAGCTTCAATTCACGCTTCTTGGACGCATCAACTATTGGATCGTGTCGATGATGGATTATCCTGTCCATATAATGACAACGTCGATCGGTTGCCCCGCTCTCATTGGCTCGCTGAATTATTAGTTCATGAGGTTCGTGAGATATTTCGATTTCCTATGATTTTTCACTTCATATCCTATTCAACTTTTGTAATATGTAGGCTTTAAGTATCTGCTCATATTCTGTTCAAGTTGGTTTTAACTCAAACGGCGAAGCGACTACATCGTTTGTCAAGAACCTTGCTTCATGTAGGAACCTTGCAAACGAAGCCATTTTTACTCTGTATGATTGTCTTTTATGTCGGCATTCACTAGACAAACGCTTTCAAAGCGACTCAGCGAGAAAACGTATTTGTTCCATGTTCGCAATTCCCATTGTTGTGTTAACAATGAGGGAGATATCAAACTTATCGAGGATTCCACCAACCAATAAGATTCGGTGTTTGTGGTTATCTTGTTTTCTGTACGTATGCCAAGAAGCACCTGAACAAATTTTACGTGATCATCTGCGTCAACTCGTGTTGAGCGGTACACTCCAGCAATTTTTGCGTTTGTTAAAGCTGTGCACGATGTCATTTCAGAATTTCATCGGCATTGCATCTAGCAACGTGCATGGCTTCTTTCATGATCTTTCCTACCTGATTCAAGAGTCGTTTAATACTATTTGTGCGACAATTATCTTATTGACCGACGAATGTGCAGATGTTACTTTGTCGAATCCTGGGGAACGAAGCACCATTGCGCAGATTATCTTTGATTTATTACTGTTTATCGTAACGGTTCCTCAATCAAGCATCACTTTGACACGTGCCCTTGGAGCAGTTTGTCTTGCCGTTGACAAATTTGCAGTTACTCTTTTTGTGGAAACCTGTGGCGAAAATCTTCAGCATTGGAATAGAGTGCTTGTTTCATTGCTAAATTCTGCGGAGCTTTCGGTTCGATCCGTTGCAGTTGACCTCTTCGTTACATTAGTAGGTGGAATTTTTGACGAGTACGGTTGTATTGACTCATTTACATTACAATTTATGACAATTTTACCAGAGGTTGTTGCTCGTGAAATTGGTCTTTTCGCATTACAGGTAAAAGTAAATTCTGTACAAGATTTAGAACGTTGTGTGTGGCCTCTTCGGAGAGCTCTCGGTGATTTGGAAGAAGCCGACCCAGAAGATGACGATCGAGTGGATAGACAACTTTCGCACATTTTGAGTACATTCTGTCAAGATTGTCAAGCAATAATTGATTGTGTTTTTATAGAACTTCGGATTGATGGAGATCCGTTAGTTACTGCTGGAAAACCACTTAAGTTTGAAGGCAATGGTAATGTGGTGTTCGATGCCGACGAAGAATCACTGTTTCAAGCGGCAAACGCGTTCAAGTCTGAGGTTGCACCCATGCAACGGTTGCGATGGCTTTTAATCTTAAAGAAATTACATGAGTCAAAAGAACAATGGATTGAGGCAGCAGAAGCAAATCTTTTATGTGCACGTGTAATTTGTGATGCAATTCCGCATATCCCAAATGTATGGCAACCTTCTCTCTTTAAGCTTTGGAGAGATCCCAATAGATCATCATGGCTTATGTACCTAGCCAAAAGTAATTTGCAAGTATCATTAAGGAAGAAGGCCGTCGAAGAAATTATACTATTTTCAGAAAGATTCTTGGAATCTCCAATCATGATTAAGATGGGAGCTCTAAAAGAGAGACCCAACGTGGAATCTCCATTGCATACCAAGTTATATGAAATAAATGTGCCATCACTGTGCAAGATGCTCACTATGGTTACCAAAGCAGCTATAATTAACTTCGCCGACGAAGGACATGGAAGTGACACATTAGCATTTGTGAGAATTGAAAGTTTGTTGAAGAATGTAATCGGGTTGACGGAATCATTCTGCGATCCAACTCGAAATGTGTTGCGTACAGAAGACCCCAATTTAAATAAAAAGGAGCGCAGAAAAGTGTTTGCCCAGAACAATGCTGCACTTCGTCAAATGTCAACAAATGTCAATTCTCTTTTAGCAAAGCTTGCAAGCTCGATGGCTACAAGTCAACATGACTTAAACGGTAAATCAAACAACAATATCTTTGTTCGTGTTCTATTACTTGGAAGAAAACCGCAGATATTTAGCGAATCAACTTCTATTCCCACTTTCATCGAATGGGACACCCCTTATATATGTCGGGTGAAAGGCAATCTTGTTGAAAAAGCAAATAGATTAAGCAAGAATAGAGGAAAAGGCACTGAGAAGGTGTTCAACGAGTCGACATCATCATTAAATGAAGTAATTAGTCGTAGCTTTGCGGAGCCTCTTATCGAAGGTTTATCTTCGGCATTTGGTGGTACTAAGTCATCGATCATTTTTTGCCTCAAACGCCCTAGCGATTCACGATTGCGGAAGGAGGGAGTTGATCGAACATTCCTTGTCGTGTCTATGGTGGAGATGGGAGGGAATATCGGTACAAACAATGCGTTGCTTACTTCACCCGTAGAATCAAAACGCTTCTTTTCTAAAAAATTTGTCACATCTTATGGTAAAGACGTCTCTCAAGATCATCGTAATTTTCGACAAATGAAAGAAGATGTTGTACGCTCGAATAACACTTCAATAATCATCGAGTCAACTGTTGGGCAAAAATTTCCTTGTGCCTTGTCGCGACAAAGAGTCCTGATAACAGCCGAACTGGTTCCAGGGACGACAAATAGTTAATGTAGCGCGGACGCCTTCTCAAAAACTATCTATTCTAGCGATGAGTGCCGATAGAATTGCCCTTTTGGCTTTGCTTGGAAAATGACGCATTACGTCGATGAGTAATTCCCTCCAGTTGTCTACTCTAGCAATTAAGAACTACAACTTTCAAAACAAAACACAAATTGCTTATTTTTTGACTGATATATACAAGATTGGATTCTATAGCCTTTTTATGAGATTTTTTTTCAATCTGTATACTCTGTAAGTGTAAAATGTCGCGAGATCGTAAAATGAACGATTATTCGATTTCAAAAATGAAAAGAATGGAATGAATCTCGGCGATAACAAGTAGTGACTTCTTGTCCAAACGCACCACGTCATGATAAGAACGATTTAATGAAGCGAGTGGAATAAATTTTAAGCTTGCATCCCCATATACTTGCTATCGATCGCCTAATCTGTAAAATCATATGATTTTTTTAAACTGTATGCTTTTATTTTATTAACTTCTACTCTTGTACCAGGTATAAATTACTTTGGTGATGACTACGAGAAAATTTCAAAAGTTAGTGCGAAGTAATATCGTCGAACCGGATGACAAGTCGCGCAAGCATGAGGTGACTCCGATAGATGGAACAAGGATGATTAAAGTTGATTCTGAATCAGCATATTTGCTAAGCGATACTAAGAACTGTTTCAGATCCATATATAGACAGATAAGAACATCTACAGAATATGGCCCACCCTATTTTAATCACCAAAATCTAGAAAGAACATTTCTTGAGGAAATTGAGAGAGACAGAAGAAACATTTCTCTGAAGATTATTCATATCTGTTTGTCTAATAAAATTAATCCGAATCTTTATGAGAATGAGTCTGAAGTGGGAAATAGGGCACTACATTTTGCTGCGAAGAGTTGCAACATTCGGCTTGGAGAGATGCTATTGTCGGCAGGAGCAACTCCCCACCAAAAAAACAAACTTGGACAAACGCCACTAATGATTGCAGTGTATTCAAAATCGAAACGGAACAAATCATTTATTGATCTAATAATGCGTGATCCAGGCTTTGACCAATTGGATACTGATAGAGGAGGAAATACTTTGCTTGCTCATAGCGTTAAAGCGTCAAACCTCTATGCTGTAAAATTAATATTGCGTCGTAATAAACCTGTGGCCACTCTATCCTCAAAGAATACTAGTAGAGCTCTCATACTTCAAACAACGGACATCATTGAGTTAGCAAAGAAAGTGAGGGCAGAAAAAAATGGAATGTGTTTGAAGGCATCCGAGGACTATTTCGCGAGATTTAACGAAAGAAACGATTATCCTAAGCGTAACGCGAAAGAGGCATTAGAATCAAATCCGTTCAAAATTCTCGAAGTATTACAAAATCATTTTGAATCAAAGAAGTAGCACGAACATAAATAAATGCCCGTACTATAACGCTAAAATGTTTTTTGCAACTTCAAGTTTTCGTCGCGACTACAGCGTAAAGCGGGTCCCCAACAACTTTACCACGAGAACGAAGTGATAGATCGTGAGCGCTTATGGACTCAAAACATTTATCTCCGCAATAATGCAAGTAAGCTCCAACTGTGTATGCGTGATCTATGTCGTCTGCTCCTGTCCACACACCCACGGCCTTACTCAAAAATAATCTATTTGAAAATAAAATTATAACCTTCCCACCTTGTCTAAGTACTCTGCTCGTTTCTTTCATGAGTTCTAGCGGATGAACGAAATAATCAATACTAAGCTGACACAATGCAACATCGAACGTTTTGTCAGGATAAGGAAGTTTTGGTGAAGGATTTTGATTTAAGTCAAGAACCTGGAAATCCGTCAGGGCAGTATTCGTTTTCAACTCTGCCTCGTTCATTCCAATTCCGGACACCTGAGATAACCTAGAGGCATCACGTATGTGACTTGTCCAACTGCTACCAATGTCCAGAACCTTATCATCATCCTTTAACTCCTTCGCAATATACTCCTCCATCAACTTTACGGCATTTTCGTCAACATGCTCAACGAACCTCGTTTCGGAATAAAACTTGCTATCTAATGACCCATCCAACCGACTAAAGTCCGTGGCGGGATCGAATGGTAAATTATCTTCCCAACCATCATCTGAAGGAATGGCCCGTGCAATTTCCCCAACATCAGGAAGGACTGCCTGTTGAGCAGCAGAAGCCCCCTCAGAAAATCCATTTACTATTCCAAGATAAAATAAATTTCTTATAAAATTTCTTCGCATGCATTTACCGTCTTTTCGTAAAAATTTAATAGACCTTAGCTTTCTTCTTGAAAGAGGTGAAGGGGACGATAACGCGAAAAGAGCGTGACCAGATAAAATGTACAGAAAACAACTTGACGAAAATGCGAAAGCTTTCATTCTTGTCTTTCCAAACATGCAGTTTCTCTCTCACACCCTCAAATTTAATTCAATCGATATCGTTTCGTATTTCCATTCTAATGGTGATGAAGTTTAATATGAGTATTTCTCTTTTTTTCTTCGACAGATTAAGTAAGAGATGTTTCATTGACGTCAATGCTAAACATAGAGATCATACTGACGAATGTGAAATATTTTTTTGTGGCCAGTGACGAGTGATGACTAGATGAGAAAATCCCACAAAAATCGCAAATTTTGGACTCTTTTGAAGCCTCCATAAGTGAACAATGTCATCCGTTTAAGAAGACAATATTACATATAGTGAAGCTAATTTAGTCATGCTCTCTTTAGAATCCACATGCAATCATCACATGACCACATTTCCTGGCGAGAGGTACAAAACAAAAGTTTCAGCCACACACACACTCCCACACACCAACTGGATCAAAAGATAACAGTCAGGGGTGGTGGTAATTTTTTTTTAAACTGTATGCTTTTATTTTATTAACTTCTACTCTTGTAATTGTATTGCAATACAATTATTATAGCTTAAGTCCCATCAATTGCAATTGCAATTACCCGAACACCTACCAATTGCAATTGCAATTACTCCAACCCGCACCAATTGCAATTGTAATTACTCGAACACTTACCAATTATAATTGCAATTACTAAAAACTTTGCAGTTAATAATTGCAATTATTAAAAACTTTGCAGTTAATAATTGCAATTATTAAAAACTTTGCAGTTAATAATTGCAAATAATTGCAATTCATTGTAAATTTGAGTGAGTAATTGCAAATAATTGCAATTAATTGCAATTATTTTAGCTGAAATCCCATCAATTGCAATTGTAATTACCCGAACACCTACCAATTGCAATTGCAATTACTCCAACCCGCACCAATTGCAATTGCAATTACTCGAACACTTACCAATTATAATTGCAATTACTAAAAAGCTAAGCAATGAGTATCGCTCTAGTCAGAGCAACGAATCGATGCATTAGAGGTTCCAGGACCCCTGTGAGCAATATGTCGAATCGCTTCCGTTGGGAAGGAGGTGCAGGACTTGGACTTCTGAA
>Ga0209092_10001834_pt1 | contig 20170 bp, 14 predicted proteins | sample FraStrMetagenome_FD_187446 | JGI IMG/M metagenome (GOLD analysis project Ga0209092, IMG submission 187446) | Marine eukaryotic phytoplankton communities from Arctic Ocean - Fram Strait ARC3M Metagenome (SPAdes) (version 2) | ecosystem: Environmental > Aquatic > Marine > Oceanic | place: Fram...
GCATATTCCTTTCTCTCTCTCTCTCTCTCTCTCTCTATGAAATAAATATAATATAGATTCTTCGAATGTAAGGGATTGAATATAAATAGAGAGGGATGATGTTATTTTTGGAATGAAAGATATCTTGACGTCAAAAATGTTCTGTGGTACACTAAAATATATCGTAAAAAAGCACATGGACGAGGTATATGGTTGGCGTGTGAGCGTTCAGAGCGTGTCATTTGACTGAATTAGCTTTAAACGGTTATATTTTGGTGAAACATATTGTTCCACTCATTTTTCATGTTTTCATTTTTTGGAGCACTCTCCTCTCTCCTCCGAACTCACTCAGTCTCAGTCTTCCGTTGGTTGGTCGTGTCGTGCATACGCACGGTGTAATAATTAATAATAGATCTCTACTTCCTCCCTGTGTTTCAAATATTAAAACTTTGGGTGTGGTGTCTTCCACTTCCAACACGCCAGTAAAGTACTAAGTAACATAAAATAAAGTTTTGGAAACGAAGTGAACACTCCTCCTGCTGCTGAAAAAAGAGCGATAGAGTTTGTCGCGGTAAAGCAAGCAGGTTGTGAAGGAACAGAAATTTTAGGTCTTTTTTTTTTCTTTTTTAATGCAAAAGGCAAAGCAAGACCTTTTTCTATTTTGAATAGTCACACGGCACGACGCAAATGAAACGATCTCGTCTATCTTGTGAACAAGTATACGCCCTATTTAAAAAGCAGCTATAACTGTACGGCCTACGCAAATCATGGCTGGTGATACTGATGCAGCGTCAATCTGGGATTTACCAGAGGAAATTCGAAATCTTATATCCGGGGGATTAGCAGGAATTCTTGCTAAGAGTGTTGTCGCCCCGTTGGATCGAATAAAGATTATGTTTCAAGTTTCAGATGCGGAGTTTCGTCTTAGGAAGGTACCACGTGTGGTACAGACGATAATAGAGCAAGAGGGATTATCCGCGCTGTGGAGGGGAAATACTGCTACCATGTTGCGTGTGTTTCCGTACGCTGGTATACAATTTATGATGTTTGACTTTTGCAAGAAAGAGATATTGAGTGATAGAGAAAATCCTTACCTTAACGACTCAGTACGCGACAATTTCAGAAATAAAGAAATGCTCGATGATGTCGAAGAATCACTTTGTCAGGGTGAACACAAACGTTCTGCTTTGACTCCTCTCGAGAGTTTGTTCGCGGGTTCAGTAGCAGGAGTAACTTCTGTGTTAGCTACATATCCTTTAGATTTGACTCGTGCACAGTTAGCGATACTTCGAAAAACAGAAGGAGGTAGTAAGCAGGGTTTCATTTATGTTATTCGTTCAACAGTCTGCAACAGGGTGAGTTACAAATGCTTCATTCTATTGACAAATTGAAAGCATTCTCAGTCTAATTTCATTCCTTCAAATATAGGGCTTCACTGGACTTTATAGAGGTACGGATTCTTTCCAATCGTTTTGTTGACTGGCTTATTTTTACTTAGATTCCCAAATGCTTATAGGTATTACACCAACAATTTTGGGTATGATACCTTATGCTGGGCTCGCATTCACTATAAACGAGCAAGGAAAGAAGGTGGTGAGTCTTTTCTATGAACAGTTGAATATGTTTGGTATTCACTCCTAACACTTTCATAAGGTAAAAAATCAACGGGAAAGAGAACCAACAACAATTGAGCGAATGGTGATAGGGGCGATTGCGGGTCTTTGCGGCCAAACTGGAACATATCCATTTGAGATAACAAGGCGACGGATGCAAACAGTAGGACTTGTCTCGGGCTCTTCAGCAGAGTCTGTTTTACACACAAAGGGATTGAGTTCAGTTAAGTCGCCTCCGAACTTAATGCAAATTGTAAAAAATCTCTATGTGGGGGAAGGTGTTATGGGCTTCTTCAAAGGCCTCTCCATGAATTGGATTAAGGGTCCAGTTGCATTCAGCATATCATTCACTGCCTACGACAAAATAAAAGTAGCTATAAATTCGAAAGCAGCTGGTGTAACTTAAAGTGGCATTATGTTATGAAATTACTAAAAATTTTACGACGTACATCAATATCTAATTTTTATGGACCTTAAAAATAATTTTAAGGTTGGTATGCTGCCTTCAAGCAAAATTCTCTTCCTGTGTATGAGTTGCTCTTCTCTATGATGTAAATCTGTACGTCCGTCCGCACGTCCAGGTGAAGAATGAAATCTGATGGCGCATTAAAATGCTTTCCTCCTCAACGTAATTACTAGCAACTTATGTTTAGATCCTTTCACTAGAATCACATGCTTTTGCATTATGATAATGTTCAGTTCAATCTATCCATGCTCAATTCCTTCTTTATCGAGATTTAGATCAATAAGAATTGGTGTTCCTGCTGGAAAGAGAGCAATAAGGTGTTTGAATCCTATTTATTCGTTTTCATCTAACCCACACAGGTTTCATTGACCATTACTTGGCACTACCATTGCGGAAACATGAAAAGTTGCGATCAGAGCTAGTTTAACGAATTGATGCGACAAATTCCAAAGATCTGGGTGAATATCTTCTTTTCTTGTAAAATTAACATATTAGTTTGGAGATGAGGAGAAATTTGAGAACTGTGCACGAAATAAGTACTAACACCACCCTCCTCTTGTTGCATCCACCGCTGGCTTCGGTGAAAGAGAATTTGCATCCATGAGAGAGTGGTCATTTCGCTCTGCAGCAGTGTCAGTCATCTCCAAAATCTCGGGCGTCACTTCACTATGGTTTGAACCACGAGCTAAACTGGGTGTGCCCTCCGTAGTCGTTATGTTTTTCAAATCTAGAAAGATTTTCGAAGGAGAGCCTTTTTCTTCACGTGGCATATCTTTCTTCACCAAATCATTCGAGTCTTTTTGCGACTGCTTCTTCATACATCCATTAATATCATGCCCTTCCCTTAGATTCCTTTGCCCGTTTATTGTTGATGTGGATGTGCCACTTTTTACTTCATCCATAGCATTGAAAATCACATGAGGTTCGTTGGTATTATGATGCAATGAACTATTGCATTGTAGTGTGGAATTGTTGCCACTACAGATCTTTAGGTTATTGTTATTAGCAGCAGATATGCTACGTGTTCTGCCTAAAATATACTCTCACCTTGTTCATCAATAAGCACTCCACTTCTTGTTCCGAAACATCACGATGAGAGGTCAAATGCAAATAAAGCACGTTGTTTATCATCATCTGAGATCTCAAAGCTTCGTCCAAAGTTCCGTAGAAGCCGAAAGACTTGAATTTTCCAGCAAATAAGTACTGCGCCCTCTTCATTTCAAAACATTAAATAACCGTTTCAAGCTTGCTGATAGGGCTCAAACATAAAAAGATATAATACTTACCCAACAATTTTGTGTCTTACAATATTCAGGCGCTAGTGTAGGTAAAAGCGGTATTGGGAAAAACGGTGGAACGCCCATGCTTGTAGGAAGAAAAGGAACATTGTCCTTTCTCTGAAGATCAACCAGTCTGTTCCAACTGAGCCGCTCTCTCTCAGTAATTGCCTCACAAGTCTCTTTCCGCTTCTTTATATTCTTTAATACTATCCGAGGCTTCAATGTTCGTTCTACTCTCTTTCGGAAGTTTCCAGTCTTGAATACAAATAAATCGTGACTAACTGCTTTAAAAGGTCTTGCTTTCGCATCTTCCAATGCACAATTATATTTCTCCATTAGAGAGTCGATTGAAACCACAATATTTCTATAGCCGATATCGTTATTAAGCGTTGGTGGTATCTTGGGGAAGTCGCTTTCGTGGAGTTTACCGTCAGACGAGACCGACTCAAGAGGAATCTGGGCGGAGGATTTTCGGTCTAATCTTTTTGTTAATTCTTGTAGTGGAAGTTTTACTGAACAGGCGGTTCTATGTCTGTCCCTTGATTCTTCTACATCCCAAATGAAACTGATACTATCCAGTAGTTGAACTTTCTCTTCAGTCATTCCAGTCCCATTGAAAGTCTTTCCTTCTTTCATAAGACGATATTGTTCTCTTTGCGAGTCGACAAACTTCCCCAGTGCGTTATCTGGGGGATAAAGATTTGGCACATTACAATGACCAAATGCGATTTTAAAACCTTCAAGCCTTCTGTAAAAATCACCCCACTTCATATTCTTTGATCGATGGCGCTTCGATACAGAAGGGTCATTTTCGATTCTTGAAAGCAACTCATCTTTCCTCCGTCTCTTGTCTTCGAGTTGAGACTTATCTTCGGCACTTCTTGTTGGCATGACTATCGATTTCGATGTGGTTGTATATGATTGCATTAAAGTGATGTTAGAATCGGTGTTTTCTGTTTTACCTTCTTTAATCAAATCAATCTTTTGAATTGGCATTTTATCTCGACGAAGATTATTATCTACAATACAATCATTTTTCTCTTTGGACTTGTCATTGTCACTGCCAGACAATACATCACTTTCGTCCTTAACCTGATTCGTACGATCAGTAGGTTTCATTCCATTACCACCTTCAAAAAAACCTATAGAGAGTAATAATTTCAATCGTGAATCAGAAAGATTAGGAGTAGCTCTTCCATCCCTCCACTCTAGAATACGTAACCGATTATTCGCGCACCAATTTCCGAATTCCTGATTCTCCGGAAAATATTGAGGCACTTGCGAATGATTATTTTTAACCTTAAACAGCACGAGCCTATGAAACATCTCTAACCACTTCACATCATGAGATCTCTGACGCCTTGACTTCTTTCGAAAATCGCTCAAATCTCCACAAACCACACGTTCTGCATATTGAAGAATATCGTCGTAATCCGGGACGATTTCTAGACCTGTTTTCAGTGCATATTCAGGAACATTTGATGATGTGCAATCGGGATTCTCCACTGTCTGACTTTCAGGTTTTGCCCTTCCAAAATCTTTTTCCACCTTCCCCCCAGATCCCAATTCAATATTCGAGATTAAATGTGCAGCACCAGCATCATCATTGTTCTTCGTCAAAGAGACCGAGCAATCACTCTTTTTTGAGAACGGCTCATGTCTTGTAATTGTACCACGACAAGATATTCCATTAATTACACTTTCACTCGCAGTGAATTTCGCAGAATCACACGACTTTGATGATGAAAATGAAACGGATGAGTTTAAGTGTAAGTCAACTTTATGTTTCAACATGTTGTTGTCGTTCTCGCTCTATCTATCTGGACACGCCATGCGCTTAAATAATCTTCTTTCTGTTGATTGCCTTCTCTCAAAAATAAAAGCGAATTGACTGCGATCGACTGAATGCGGACCTTTAGATCTATCCCTACCGTAGATGACAAAAAAGATAACAAAATAACCCTAGAAACCAATGCACTTTCGACCTCTGACCTCTGACACACTCGAAATGCACTAGAAAAAATAAGGGGAGAAATTTCTTGTGTTGGCGAAAGTGGCCAAAGAATCGCAGAGAAAAACGGATCACCAAAAGAAAGGTGCTTCCGATTTATTCCGCAAATGATTTCGCTATCTACCGGTAGAGAGGATGCATTGCAATAAACGACTCAGAGCGAACTGATGATACAATGTAGGATGTAGGTCGATGAAAATACTTCGAAGTAAATGTGCGAAGTTTCGGTCATCTTAATTGCTTATGTATTCCGTACTCCGTACCGGAATGACCATTATGACGTATGACCGGTATTTTCCTTTAACCGGGTACATGTTGTTGATAAGTTTGTTACCAACTCGGCGAACATCTCGAGATGTTCGCCGAGTTATATTTTTTTTAATCTGTATGATTTTATTTAATTTTGTAGATATCTCATCCTCTTCATCAGTACCGGGTATATTGTTTTTACTGTTACATGTGTAATCGTTGACATACCGATAAACATATCTGCCTCTTCCTAATTCCTAATCAGATTTTGATCAGGACCCGTCCTGTGCGGAACTTATCTGTGCGGAAATCGTGCGGAAGATAATCTCATTGGCTAAAAATACAACCCCTCAAATATTCTCCTCGGATTTTGATGACTGCGTTTTTCTGAGCTAAAGTAGTCTCTCTGGCTAACCTCTGTAGAGAATTCCTCAGGATCGCACATCGCAAACACCTATGATTATATTATGTAAAATGTGTAAATCATGATCGATGATGATTCATCCTGATCTTTCATATTATTTCTGATCGTTGATTTGAATTTGTCAGCCTAAGTGAAGATCGTAAACTTTTAAGAAGTTGAAGGTTAATTTCATGTTGATTAATAACAGTGAGAGGAAATGCTATGATTTGGTGTGAACGAATTTTACATAAACTCTTGCCTTTACCGGCGAGAGTCGCAGTTGTGAACGACCGAAGACGGTCATGTGCGCTTCTCTTCCATGATAATGCTCCTCAAAGTTGCGGTATATGTACGAAACATAATTCCCTCCATCTTCCTCATCCTCCTAGGAGGAGGTTTGCCACTAAGCGACAATTGCGTGCGAAGGAAATGACGAGCAAACTTACGGATGGCTCAAAGGAATCAACCAGTGTTGTTCAGAAGAATCCTTTTCCTGACATCCATACGGAAGGTATGTCAAGTGTTGATGGGGAGAATGTTGAGACACATGGTGGGTTTACAGTTGACACTTCTGGTCTGTACCAACCTGATATGCATAACTTTTTACCCGATTTCAATGATCCAAAGTTGAATTACGAAGAAAGTACCCCAGTTTGGGAAGAACTGTCTTCTTTGATTGGGTTGCGTGGGCCCATCTCTGTAGCAGAGTATTTTCGATATGCATTACTTCATCCAGAACATGGATATTATACTGTTCCACCGGCCCCTTTAGAAAGTATCGACTCGTCCGATTTTGATGACGATAGCATTGAAGAGTATGATCTTATTGGGGCTCGCGGGGACTTTACAACTGCACCTGAAATATCACAAATATTTGGGGAGCTTTTGTGTGTGCATTTCGTTCATGAATGGAAGAGGGTAGGAGAGCCTTCACCTATTCAAATGGTCGAACTTGGTGCTGGAAATGGGACGCTCATGCATGACATATTACGAGTAGTGACTTCTTCTTTCCCAGATTTTGCTTCAGCTCTGCGACATTCTGGCGGAGGCATAAGGCTTGTAGAGCGCAGCCAAGCTTTGAGAAGAGCGCAGTCGAAGAAACTAAAACTAAAAGACGTACAAAGCGAAAAATTTTATAATTCAGAATTTGAAGATGCCAGATTGAAAAGTGAAAACGAAAGCTCTTCTCGCACCGATTACATTGAATACCTGCTTTCAGGCAGAACCCAGGATGGCATTGAAGTAACATGGCATATGGATTTGTCTTCAGTACCAAATGAACCTTCATCTGGACCTCAATATTTAGTTGCGCAGGAATTATTTGACGCGCTTCCCGTCCATTCTTTTCAAAAGACGAACAACGGATGGAGGGAACGTTTAATAGATTTGGCTAGTAATGAAGAAGAGGAATGTGAAGAAAGTGATGTAAACCACGAAGCTGTGAGAAATACAGCAGAGAAGAAGCCTCGGCTCCGCTTTGTTCTTTCTCCAGGAACAACTAGGGCGACTCGCACATTATTGAATACGGACAAAAGCGGCAAAGTCAAGGGTGAGAACAATGAAAAGGACGACGCAAGCGATGGTGATATAGTGGAAGTGTGCCCTGAGGGAATGTCCTTAGTACAGGATATGACCAAACGAATAAACAAGTGTGGAGGCGGGGCCTTAATCATAGATTATGGTTCAGATGTGGGGACTGGCGACACAATCCGTGGTTTTAGTAAACATAAACAAATTCATTTCTTATCCCTTCCTGGAAAAGTTGACGTAACTGCAGATGTAGACTTCAATGCTTTGAAGTATGCAGTGCACCAGGTAGAAGGTAACACGAAACCGTTTGGACCAATGCCTCAAGGACAGTTTTTGGTTTCATTGGGGGCGGTTGAACGGGTGGAGGCGCTGATATCTTGTGATACAACATCAGAGGAGCAAGCCGAAAATCTATATTCGGCTTTTGAAACACTTGTACTTCCTGAAAAAATGGGTAAGAGATTTAAAGTTTTGGCATTATCTAGTGAACAGACTTTTGGAAGCGATCATATTCCTCCAGGATTTATTTGAGCGATGGTCGAACGAACATAAAAAACTACGGGTGGGCTTTCCATACTTCGTCCATACTTTGTCCAGTTACATTTTTTATGATAGTTCACGATCTAAGCTTCCTTGTTACGTTAGCTCAATCGGACTATTAAAATCAACAAGACACTTAGACTCAACCAAAATTACTTTATTTCATATCCTGGAGTTAGTTAAAAGCTAAGATAGGCTGCTTCTACACTACCGCTAAACATGACGAATTACATACCGTACACCACTCAATGATCACCATAAATCTCTTAAATTTAACTCGATAGCGCTTCTATATTCAAATCCGACCCCACTCATTCACCGCACCACACGCCGTCGCATTCTATTATTACGCAAACTTCGCTTTGCATCTACATTTCATTACCGGTATTTCATCGTCAATGTCGTGACACCGCTAAATGGTTACGAAAATCTGGTAAAGTTCGCAACGCCTTCGGTATACGATCGTACACTGTGCGTGCAAAAGAGTAGGTTTCAGCACCCTGAGAGCTGAAGCTGAGAGTTGAACGTCAGCATCAGCAGCATCTCAGGAAACCAACCTTTGATGACTTTGAGAGAGATATTGACGACTGTCGACACAAAACAAAACAATCACCCCAATCAATCATCGGCGACATTCAAAACAGGCTTATTAGAATAAGGTTTACAAAGTAACTGATCCATTGGACATTTGTTTTCAACTTTCTTTTTCTTTTCCAACTACGAAAGATGCTCGGAGGCAAGAAACTTCTCTCTACAATCCTTGCTTTAATTATGTTTTCACCGCTGGCAACTCCATTGTCAGCAAATAAGGTGTTGGAGAAAACAGCTCTCGTAAGTGTGATGTATTCGTATACATGAATCTTATAAGTCGCGCAATCTTTTCTTACAACATTAGCTTTTTCCTAGGTTACAGGTGCGACTGATGGAATTGGGTTGACGACTGCCAAAGCACTGGCAAAGAATGGATATAGAGTTATTGTTCATGGGAGGGATCCTGATAGAATAAAGGCAGCGTGTGCTCAAGTTCGAGCGGAATCAGGTTTCGGCTTTGCATCGGCTGTTCCGGCTATGGCAGATCTGTCATCTTTGAAAGGTTGCCAAACTTTGATCTCAGCCGTTACTACCGCTTGTCTTGCAAAAAGTACTCAGCTCGATTTGATAATAAATAATGCAGGTGTATTTTCTGATGGTATGGGAAGAAAAGTTGTTGGTGAACTAGAGTTAGAAGAGACTTTTGCAGTTAACGTACTGGCTCCTTTCGTCCTGACGTCGCAGTTGCTTCCATTATTAACAGCAAAAGATGGATCAAGAATCATTATCGTAAGTTCAATTTCACAATCGAATGATGTAGGGGACTGGGACGATTTGCAATTCGAAAAGCGCAGTTACTCAGCGCATCGCGCGTATAGTGAATCAAAATTACTTGATGCAATGTTGACTATGGAGATGGCAGAACGCTTAAGTAATGTTGGATTTTTGTCGAATCGAGTAACTGTAAATACATTGGATCCTGGAACGGTCAATACTAAAATGCTCCTAGCTGGATGGGGTCCCTGTGGTGTTGAGGTCGAAAGAGCGTTAGACCAAACTTGGTTAGCAACTTCTGATGACGTGAGTGGAGAAACAGGAAAGTATTACGTAGGGAGACAAATGAGAAGAGCTTCTTCGGCTGCATATGATTTGAAGAAACGCCAAAAACTATGGTCTATTTTGTCCAATATGTCGCCTTCATCAGCATCTCAGTGGACTGATCTTTCTCCTGAGAAATTTCTTTAACCCATAGTAAATAGTCAGTACACTTCTTCTAAAGCTTTTCTCTTTTTGTAATGTTTTATGCGTGAAATGAAAAGGCGGAGTCGTTTAAATTCTTTATCAGGCAAGGAAAAAGATACTTCATTCTTCAGACAATCAGGGTTCATAGAATCCCGCATATCAAAGTAAATATGTTGAACGTGTTACATTAAGCGCGGTACTAAGTAAGATACATATTCTCACGACTTTCAAGCAAAGGTGTGGATCGTAACATGTAGAGCAGGCAATACTTCACTGTTTCGTGTAAAAGTTACAGATTGTTTTCTTTCAGTCTTATTGAGAAGGCTTTGTAATTTTTCTTTGTTTCATAAAGATTCTTTCAAGATGCTTACGTAGCTTCTTCAATAATGGGTGTGCTTGACAGATATTAGTAATGTCAGAGAATACATATCCTACCATCTAATGCCTTGATCACGAGATCGTCCTGCTTCATGATAGTAAACTGATTCTAGGAGATTTGCATCAACCAGTGCGCAGCTATTTGTACAATGCCGTCTCTCAAAACTTGCCAAACACCAACTAGATAATGCACTTGTCATGCCGCGAGGTGAAAAAATGAGCCGATTAGGTAGTGTAGACATGCGTAAAGTTAGAACATGGTGTATAATGTTTTCTCTAATGTAAATTGCTCTCTATTCATTTTAACTGCCCGCCTACTCGTACATATTTCGAAAATGATGCCTTGGTGGTTCTCGAAAATTTTCAACACCATTCCTTCTTCATCTAGGGGTTACACATTGTGGCGAAAGAGTGACTTTCAAATGTGATTCCGCTAGTCTTCCCTTAACACTGTCATGACCTTCATCCGTCTTTGGACTTTTCGCTTTCCGTATACAAGCTTTCTCTTCGATCTCCAAAGTATGCAATCGTTTCGTGAGAACAGACGGCGAGCTCTTCGACAGAGAATGAAGCCTTTTCATAAGGATCGATGTGCTTGGAAGCATACTCAATGATCTTCGTTTTGAGTTGAACCTTCGAATTGCATCGACATGAATCGGGCTCATCGGTGCATTCGATATGTTCACATCACGTTCATGGATCCACGGATGTTTCAGTGCTTCTCTTGCTGTAGGTCGAGCAATAGGGTTTATCGAGAGCAGTTGTCGGATGAGGTCTTTCGCATCTTCAGAAATATTTGCCCAATGAGAATCCGGAAAGGTAAGGGATTTCTTCGAGACTCGATCAAACGGTGGGAAACCGCACAAAAGGATGTATAACACAACTCCGACAGAATACATATCGACACTTTCATCATATCCGCCTCTATTTGAAGTTTCGACTTCGGGTGCAGTATAATAGTCCGACCCGACACTTGAATAAGCTCTTTGACGTAGCTGCATGTGTCCTAAATTGAGATATTCCTCATCCTTTTTGTTGGACTCTTCTGAAATAGTAATTTTTTGTTCAGTTTCGCGTGGCAGAATTTTTGCGACTCCGAAGTCACTAAGTTTTACGAACGTGTCATCGTTTGCATCAGGAAGAAGAATATTCTCTGGCTTGATGTCACGATGAATAATTTTTCTTTGGTGCAGATATTCGAGAGCATCCAACACTTGTTTCGTAACATGTGCTGCATCTCTTTCACTGTACCGCCTTTTCTCGACAACATCAAATAATTCTCCACCGGCACAATATTCCATTACAAGTTGAATTTCAGTATCAGTCTCGTACGAATCTAGTAGCGCTACGATATTTGGATGTGCAAATGTACGCAATAGCTGCAATTCGATTAGTTTTTGTTTCCTTTCGCGCAGCACATGAATTTTATCAATGCATTTGACAGCGAACCATCTGCCATCCCTCTTTCGGCTGCACAAACGAACGACCGACGTCGCACCCCTACCAAGAACGACTTCTTCAACAGGCCATTCATACCGATCTTCAATACATGAGGAAATATCACAGTCAGTTAACCTAACTGCAGTACCTCGATAGGATGATAATGTGAGGGGCATGCGAGGGACGAAAACACTTGTCTTGTCAGAAGCCTCATTCCTTCCACCACCTGGGATATTAAGTGCTGTCGCCATGTTCAATGATGTTGGATCTGTTTAAAGTTATTAAATATGAAAGATTAGATGATTTAATCATGCTCATTTCATTTTGGAGAATAGATTTTTGTATGTGAGTAGAGGTGGGAGAAGTGAATGGATTCAACGGCGTCACAGACGACGAGACTTCAACTAACATACGCGAAGACGATTTGGGATTGGGATCCAACCATAAATAAAAATGTTTCAAGTTCCGTATTCGTTTACGTGTACGAGAATTCGATACGACACGATAAGAAGTGGAGTGAAAATTTGAAAATCATGCAGGACTCAAAGTTTTTAGCCAATAAGATATAGATTGGATGAATGACGCAAATTCGCTGGGGTATCTGTACGCGCCACCCCAGAGGAACGGAACTCCAAATCGAAATCATCGATCCAGCCAACGAATTGTAAGTTTTGCAAAAGAAATGTCAAATCATTGAAACACAGCAAATCTGCCTTCCATGCTGATACAAGTCAAGGCCTCATACGCCGCGGGTGTATTTACCCAATAGAGGACGGGCGAGTGTGTTGGTTTCATGGATCATTTCGTGCACCAAAAGAAAGAACCCAGCACATATTCCGCAGTCACGAGGCGACATCACCGGGTGCTGTCACGTTTCTATTTTTGTTGTACTCACCTTCACAAAAATATTCAAACGATGGCAATACTCTCCAAACTCTAGGCTGCTGTTTAATGGAAATGGTTACAATTTTGTAGGTACATGCGGAGAAGGGGATTATGGGTGTACAGATGTTTTCGAGTGTATTCTAGAATTTGTGCATATCACACCAGATACCAAAGATGCGAAATAGGATAGTGAATGAGTGCAGAGTAACTACGTGGGTACATGTGTACAGTTGGATGCCAAGAGAAGCTCTGCCAAAGGTATTGGCATCAGACGTGATGTTTCTGACGTCGCCAAGTTTTGCGAATGTTTAGATTCTATCCGAACCCCGAGAGAAGCTAATTTGTATAAGCTTTCGCGGTCCATGTGTTCTTTTTCACAAAAAAGATAGAGAGAGAGGGAAAAGAAAAAAGAACGCTATTATTGATGAGTGCACTGTGTCTATAACCGAATCAATTTATATCATCTACACGAAGATGGCCGCTCGATATATAACAAATTCTCTCCAGGATGAAAAATGTTATGAAAATTGCCTTGGAAAAAAAATTAAAATTGAAAATATTTATGCAGTAAGATCGAACTGTAACGAAAAACGCTTACAATGGACAGATCAAATTTCGTGTTCAACCCATTATTGCATTGGCTTCTGATTGAAAAGGTTCTCAGCTACAGTGACTAACATAACAGGTTTACCCGCTGTTCTCGAACGATGGTGAAGCCGCCAAGGCCATCACGGTCTTCCTCCGCGGAGAGTGCTAGCAGTAGCACGAAGCTTCCACTGGGACCTCAAGTTAACGCAACCTCACTGGAATACAATCCTGAAGAAAGGAAGCAGACAAACATTGCCCTCGTCGAACATATGATTGGCAAGGGGACGGTTGCTTCATCAACGAGTGACACCAAGAGTGACGCGTTGAAGAACCCGTCACCGCCACAAACAGAATCGAAACCACGTCGATTGAAATTAAAGCTGAAGAAGGGAAACGACAAACCACCTCCCATGTCGGTTGTCGAAGCGGAAAAAAATGCGAAGACTTTGGATTTGCTGCAAAAGATTAATGTTTCTCTGACACAAGAAGTGACAATGCTGAGAGAACAGAGGGATCAAGCAATGGAAGCCTATGGTCGGTTGTCAAAATTGTCGGGAGAAAAGGAGGAGAAGGGGGTGTTGAATGATAACCAAAATAGTGTAATCATGTCAGATGCCAACTTATCACTTGATGATACCACACAGCACAATATAAGCGCAATCACCTACGATGATGATTCGTCTTTAGTCGTTAGTGGTGAAAAGGAAGGGCCTACTCGCTATTTGGACGAGGGATCTAAAGTCGTTCGTTTTGAGGATACAGCACATACGTCTTCGAATGTTCCTAGGAACAATGAAGAATCCTTGTCATATTCATTGAACAAATTGGGATCACCGAATGAGGCAAAGCGATTGGAAATGGACAATGCCGGTATGTTGTTTATCATCAAGAAGCTAAGTATCTTGGAGACAAACATTTTCTAATTGTTCTTTTTCCATATTGTATTTGGACAGAGCTTCGCGAAAAACTCACAAAGAAAGAAAAAACTATATCATTTTTCAGAATGGAACTGTTGGAAGCGAAAGATATCACAAAAAAAGAAGTATCATCGCTGCAGAGTGAGATACAGCATCTCAAACGACAAAACGTTGTAAACGCAAATCGAGTTGTTGTACTGGAGGTAATTTACGCCGTACTATTCATCTTGTTTTCTTCTTCTTTATTTGAACCCACTTTTGTATTGTGTGAAGGATGAGCTCAAGAGCATACGAGAAGGTCGTGACGAGGAAAATACTGCTGAAGTGATCCAATCGCTAGAAGACGAGAACACAAACTTAAAGCTTCAGGTTGAAAGATCACTTGAAAATATGCGTAATATGTCAGCGTCCTTGAAAAGGAAAGAAGAAAATGAAATCGAGCTTAAACGGAAATTGAAAGAATCCAAATTTGATGAATTAGAATCCCGTGAGGAGTTGGAATCATGCCGAAAGGCACAACAACAGGCAATAATTGACTGCGCAAAACTTCGTGACCAAGTTGATACACTTACATCAAATAATAAATCACTGAATTCCGAAATTAAGAGCTTGAAAGTGAAAACACCAGTGAGACCTGCACTACTACCAGCCCCTATTTTTCTTCAAAATGGTACAATTTCAAATGAAGCAGAGAACGACACGAATCTTGAACAATCTTTTGGAAATACTTCGCAAGCTGCTACTCCTAAGGCTGTCAATACTATTGCTAGTCACGTTAATCGCTCTGAACCAACTTTTGAGTCTGACTTTCTCTCGTGTTTAGCTGACATTAATGATACTCTTGATATTCAACAAAATGATGTTCAAAATATTAAAGGACAGTCGAAGTCAGTGACAAGGCCCAAAGTTGAGGACCCTCAAATGAAGAAACCAGTAGGACCAGCATTGCTGGCAGGACCTATTCCAGCTCAAAATATTTCAAAATATAAAGAAGAGGCGAATGATATGAAATCAAAGCAGTCTGCTACTGGAGGTGACTCTGAAGCTGAGACTCCTAAAGCTGTCAATACCGTTGCCAATAGCTTGAATCGTTTTGACCTCAACATCGAGTCCGATTTTATGTCGTGTTTAGCAAATATTAATCACACCCTTAATAATCAAAACAGCGGTGGTAATAGTAAAACATCACCATCGAGGTCGGTTTTATACACCAACACTTCCCAGGACAATCATGTATCCCCAATGTTTCCTCCAACGCTTCCTCCTACTCTTCCTCCAACTTCACTGAATGTCGTTAGTATGGGATCACACCCACCAGTTACATTTGAATCACAAAGCATAGCCGGCAGTTTCGCTATGAACTCAGAGAGTGTTTCCTACAAGAATAATAGGGCAAGTTTTGGGTCAAGGTCACGGAGAAGGAACCTCCAACCAACTCTACCGAAAGTTGACGATGATTATTCTGAAGGCACTGCTGCTTTCAACGATGAAATTGAAGAAATTTCCGTTGCGTATGACTCAATATCTCGACAACCGAGACGTCACGTACTGAACAAAAAAGCTACGATGAATGTTGGTGAAAAATCTAAGCTAGTTCCGTTCCGCCTTCCTTCACTTTCCCAGGCTAACAAGACGTTCAGTGAAGAAGATGACGTTATGTCAGTGAATCTCGTAGCGAACAAAAGAGATTTCGATAAGCTTGTGGGTCCTGTGCACGTCCCAGTTCCTACTAATACGAATACTCAAGAACAGGAGTTGTCAGATGTTCTTTCAGGAATGCTTTCCCTTTTGGACACAACAGTTGAAGCACCGCCTACACAAGAAAAAGAACAGAATATTCATAATAAACGAGACGCTCCTGAAAAAGTTGAAAGAAGCGTTGAGCAAACAGCATCCACAAGCACCGGTTCACCCGCTCCTGGAATAAAGCCACTTACGGACATTGATACATCGTCAAGGATTCCAGTGAAAGATGCAGTCGAAGATATGGAAAAGAAAGTAAGTTTGAGCTCCGATTTAGCTTATCTAAAGGAGGAGTTAGAAAAGTCAAAGTCGAATAATCAGGAACTGGAAAAGCAGAATTTGTTCATAAAACAAAATTACAACGATACAGTTGAACTCCTTCAAAAAGAAGCGGACGATAACCTTCGTTTGAAAGAGGAGTCCGAGAGCAAATTTGAAGAAGAACGATTTAGATTCAAAGAAATCACATTACAGCGGGAATTCCTCTTGAAGAGCAAAGTGCACGAATACGAAGCTACATTAGAGGTATTTGAACATGCCGTAGCATCCCAAAGTGCGGTGATCAATGAACTCATAACTAATCTTGAAAAACAACAATTTAGTGGTCACAATTACAAAGAAGAAAACGCTGAATCAATTTTGAGTCGTATCGACAAGAAGGAAGAAGATTCAGTGGTTGCTCTGCCGTGTGAAGAGAAGATTGTAGAAGGATTTGATGGAGAAGAAAACAATATTCAATCGATTGAGGAGGGTCACTACCTTGAAGAGAAGATTGTAGAAGGATTTGAAGGAGAAGAAATCAACATTCAATCGGTTGGGGAGGGTCACTACCTTGAAGTAAAGGATATCCTGCTGGCGGAAGGTACATATTTTGTAATCTACTCCGACTATTTGTTATGTACATATGGTTGATGAAAATACTGTTGTTTCTTTAATAGATGGTACGCCAATAGTTGTGAAAGAGATTGTAAGCAGTGGGGACGTCCTTCAGTCTGAACAGCAACAGATATCATCGGGCAATATTGGCATGATGAGAGCATGGAAAAATGAAACGACGTCCTCATCAAATGTTTCGCAGTCGAGCGAAAACCAACCCAATAAACTTGGACTTTCAATCTTGTCTAGTGTTCTTGAAAGAAACAAAAGTAATGAGGATGCAAGGAAAAAATTGGAGTCTAGGTTGACTGAAAAACACATCACAGTAGAGGCTCTCAGTGAAGCAGCAACTCAGGCAAATGAGGCTCTAAGAGATATAATGACACAGCTTGCTTCGAAGACTGAGGCCCTTGATTTCGAGGTCGCGAGGAGGGCACAGGCAGAGAAGCTACTAGAAGAACACGAAGAAGTTATTATAGCTGTTTCTAATGCGATTACAGAACAAGAATCAATTATGACTACCCTAGAGGCAGAGCTAGAAGAGATCCAGGTTGTCGACATATCTGGTATTGACTTGAATATTGATCTTGCGGAACTATCCAGAGGGAAGAGCAAATCGGAACGATTAATAGAACCAGTAATTGAAAGTTCATCAACGTATGTCGCATGTTCTTCACATGATGAGAAAGATAGGAAAATACGCGAACTTGAAGTAGCTATTGAGGAAGGTCGAGCGATTGAAGTTACTCTTGCTGAGGATCTCACTAAACTACGAGATTCTGTTTTAGAGATTGAAACTCATCATAAATCGCAAATCGAAGAGTTGCAACAGGAAGTAGACGAAGCTCGTATGTCCGTTCAAAAGATGGAAACGAAGGTTAAGCTGATGACGAACAACACCAATTCAACGATTAAAGTATTGCACATGAAACTTGACGATGAATCTTCTCCAGCGAAGTTGGTAGATGAATTATCAACACAGATAAAGTGTCTTGAATATAAAGAGTCTTTACTCGCAGATGAGTTGAATGAAAGACTTGAAAGTAAAGAAAACACAAACAAGGCGTTGGCAAAGGTCGAGAATTTGTGTTTGGAAGTACAAGCTTGTCTACGCAAGTGTGAATCAAACACCACTTCCACTGAAAATACGAGTGTCTTTGAAAACGACGAATTTCCTCTAGATATGGATAATCATGTTGTAACTGTGATCGATACCCAACTGCTTACCGATATTAACGATCAATTAACATCTTTACATGAATTTGAAGAAAAGTTGAAATATTTTGTTCATAAGTTTGAAAGTGATTCTGAAGTAACAATGGATGGTTTTGGTATGAGTAGAGGAGACAGGAGAACCTTGAGAAAGTTACGTGAGGAATTTGCAATGTTTTTGGAGAAGTCACGTGCTTCTTTACATGAATTAGAAGCTAAAGTTGCGGACTACATCGGATCAATCGGAGAAGAGAGATGGAGTCGAATAAAGGAATTGGAGTCTCAACTTGATGATAAAGAGAAAACCATCAAAATGATGGAAAAACAAAACACTTACCTCGAGCAGGCACTCAGCAACATGAAATCCGAATTGCACAAGGCCAAAAAAGGACGGAGCGGATTATTTCGATGACGTGTATATGACGCCTAGGTATCTTACCGAGGTTAGTCATCTCTGTAGTGAAAAATTCATCCATGCTCCTTCACATGTATGTAGGGCAAACCGTGAAGGGAAGTTATCTACGCATCCTAGGGAAACATATGATGAAGTCGTGAGCGTCATGAAATAATGAGAGCCTGTCTTGTTCCTTGAATATTTTAGGATATCAGCATCCTTTTTGCGCGAGATTCAATTAGCGTTGTTGGATCGATTAATTATTATTGTTGTAGTTTTCATTCAAATTGGAGGACACTCCTATTGGAAAAACTTTTTTTCTAATAAATTACGAAACTTTTTTTGTCATTTATTAGTAGTACATTTCTACATATTTACGTTTATAATCGCCTCGGGTTAGTACTCGATATCATGTCGAACTCCCAATCCTTGCCACATGAATCCAATCGATTCAAGCATTTTTATTCTTTCATAACTTATCTTACTCTTCTTCCCTTTTTGAAAGTTCTTAAAAGCAGTACGCTGAGCGTGGACCCATCGGCCCAAACTAAATACGTTTAAAAACATTATTATTAGATCACGTTGTTTCTTCGATTCATATTGTGCATTTCTTACCTTGGATTCGGGCGATAGGCCCGAGAAACGAAGCAATGCCCGTACTCTTCCTTAAAGTTTTGAAGTTGATGGAACCGCTGTTCCCAAGGTACATCGACATTCCAAATGAACCCGACTGACAATAAGTATTTAATTCTCTCATCGGTCATACTCGACGCCTTGTTTTCAGCTCTCTTCTTGTATTCCGCCCTTTGTGTACTAACCCACGGCCCGAGCTTGGGAAAGTCAGATGATTGTGTAGGAACCAAACAGTTTCCGTACTTTCTTTTGAAGTCCTTTAATTCTTTGAACCTACGTTGCCATCTATTTTCGTCACCAGCACGTGACATTCGGCACTTGACGTCTGTCGAATTTTCGCTGGAAACGTTTTTACTTGAAGAATCAGAAATAAATTCAATTTTCACTGTCTTCTCATTGATTTCTTGAAGCTTGTCGAATGCTTCAATTCCTTTCACTTCTCGCAAATCATTCTGTGGCACCATAATATTTTGTTTTTCACAAGAAAAATTATTTCTCATTAATGTCACTGGTATGGATGAAGAATTTTTATGTTTATAGTGTTCAATAGTTGAAGCTGGAATCACAGTTGAGTTGCAATTCATCGATGGAAGCAAGCGGTGGACCTCGTTGTGAATTTCATGAGAAGGAGGAGTTACACCGTATTTCAACCCCATAATCGGATTTGTGTGTGAGAAAACGAATGAATCATGTCGATGACTTCCTTGGTGGAAAGTTGTGTTATGGACCATCGCAACCTCAGCATGATGCGTCGCTTTGCAAGTTTTACGAACATTTTCTAATTGCTTAGGAAAACTGCGTACATTTCGTCGCTGATAATTTGACGATGAATATACCGGTGTTGATATTGTTTCACAAAAGCGAAAGTTAGATGGACTCAGATTATTGTGGAAATTGCCATTCTCTATCGTTGGGCAAATACGTTGAAAATGACTTTCTCTACATACTGGATTTAGAGTCCTGGCAAGTATCACTGCTGCTTCTAATTCATCTTCTCTATACGACTTCATCTTCTTTGAATATTTTAATGCTGATTTGTAACTTGTAGATCAGAACCGTTTCGAATAAAATAAGACTTTTGTATTGAACCAAGGCTTCTCGAACATATTATTCACATGTTATTTTTATAAAAGGTATGCTATAAAAAAGAGACATATCAATCGTATGTAAGTAATTCTTCGGAAAGATTTACAGTTTCTAATATCCTACACATGACTACAAGATGATATTTTCATGTTCAAGTTCGAGAAAGTTGCAAAA
>Ga0209092_10001835_pt1 | contig 20168 bp, 19 predicted proteins | sample FraStrMetagenome_FD_187446 | JGI IMG/M metagenome (GOLD analysis project Ga0209092, IMG submission 187446) | Marine eukaryotic phytoplankton communities from Arctic Ocean - Fram Strait ARC3M Metagenome (SPAdes) (version 2) | ecosystem: Environmental > Aquatic > Marine > Oceanic | place: Fram...
TACTGTATACTAGGCTTTGTCCCTCTCTACTTCCCTATACGTACTGTATACTAGGCTTTGTCCCTCTCTACTTCCCTATACGTACTGTATACTAGGCTTTGTCCCTCTCTACTTCCCTATACGTACCTCCCCAGGAAATCTTTAGTTAAAGCTAAGAGCCATAGAATTAGCTTTAGCGACATTATTCAAACGCATCCTACCAAGAGACGTCACTAACTTAGACGTACGCATAGCTAACTTATGTGAAGTTTGCGCAATGTAATAAAAGGCGCGACCGGGGCGTAGATGCTTAAATTCTACAAGGACTACACCCGGTTTGAGATGGACGAATCAAGCTGATAACTTCCCCGAACCTTTTCCCATACGCGAACCCTTTCCTTTACGGGTGAGTGGTATGTGGGGAAAGGCTAAAAATCACATAAAACGGCTAGTCCTGTCGCCCTTACGAGCTGCCCTTTTTAGGAATATCTTCATACGAAAAATACGTTTGCCTGAAATTAAGAGTGCTTGAGTTAATTTTAGACCCATGTTTCCGTAACTTAGTTTTTTGTCAGATCACACTTTGACACTTCTACCCTTCTGGCGGTTCTTAAATTTAAATTTTCTTGGCTGTAGCAACATTAATACGGAAGTCTAGAGTGCCAAAAGTCAGGGTATTATAATCAGTACGAGGTCGTCAATTACCAAGAAACCTAACATAGTGACTAGTACTAGTGTAGTCGAGACTCGGAAGTAAGTGGGTAGTACTCTCAAGTTACCTGCAGTAACAGCAGTGGACGCAGACACCTTACTAGTATTCAGAAACCTGACGTTTTGCAGGTAAAAATACAAACTGACGAATAGTAACAGTAAGAAAGTGAATGATAGTACGGGCAGGCTCGAGTTGCTGATGAGTACGAAGATGAACATTTTTGAAAAAAATCCTATAAACGGCGGTACGCCAGCCATAGACAACAAAGCTACCGTTAATGACTTAGTGAAAAATGAATCTAGATTTGAGAAGCTAAATGCGTGTATAGTTTTGTATTCCGGTAAGGTTAACTGGGATAATGAAAGTAGTGTTAGCACTAAACTGGTGTTATAAATAAATATGTACAGCCATAAGAAGGTTATAGTTTCTGAATAATCTTGTACAACCAACATGATTTGGGTAGGTTAAAAAAGTTTATGAATTCACTTACCGCTACTAGCTTTGGGGGCGGCGGGTGAGGTTTGTTTATTGTTACGAAATGTTACCTTTTGTAAGTTATTATATACAGTACAAACTGTGCTTGATTTACTCACAAGCAAACCAGCGAAGGCGTTAGTGTAAGTGTCGCTGCGAAAAGTTTCAAGAAATAAAGGTGCTGCAAGCTCGTTAGAGGCCGGTCGGAAGGGTTCAATGGGCAGATGCGTGGCCCCTAATTGCTTCTCTAAACGCCTTACTAGATACTCTTCCGAGACGTTTTGTAGGGACATTTTAATTACCACACTATCGCTTATCCTCTTTAAGTGGTGCTTAAAGGAGGAGGTATTATAAAGTGCAGGTGCGGTAAGCAGGTTAAGGTGTAGCGTACTATTGGGTATAAAGTTTTTTGTCATTTTTTTGCAATATCGTATCGCTCAACTTTTTCGCTTACGATTGTTTGGGCTTTTTAAAACTGCCAAAATGGTTCGTTACCACAACCCGCGTTTAATAAAAATTAACTGAATTAATACTATAAAAAATCAAGATAGGTGCAACGCTCAAGTAGGTGGAGTCGCCCAAGCACTAGTCGGCGCTAACGTACCTAAGTAGTGGCTGGTCGGGCTGTAAGTTGTTAGAGCTCCAGTACATCAATTAAGCTGAAGTATGTAGAAAAGTACTAAGATTTAGCCCTCGTTCGTACTTAACTAAACGCCCGTCTCGGGTGGCTAAATTTCTTATCAAGCTCCTCAGCTTTACGCGTAAAGATAGGCTTTCTACCGTAACTTGATAAACTGCGCGTAATTATAAAAATTGCAGTCGTTGAAGTAATACGTTATAGTATAATACTTTATAAGCAGCACGCTGGTAGCCAAGAGGGGTAGAGCCTGTTTACACAGTATAATGGAAAGGGTTGCAGCGTTTACCGAGTTTACAAAATTATCTGATTTTAAATTAAAATTCAACGTAGCTACTGTATAGTAAAACCTAAACTCGTACTGCTCTTTTGAGTTGGTTTTATGGGCCATCGGGGCTTTCGTCAACGTATACTTTGATCGTGTCGCTGGTAGGGTTGCGAAGTGGGTCGATTTTTTTGTAGTAGGGCTCGATTTAGAAAATGAAAACTGGTTGAACCACGACATTATTAGATAAGATTTTTTAATTGAAAGCTTAGACGGTAATTGATTGTTTTTGGATCACGCATCGTAATTGTACAACGTAGCTGATCCCAGGTTATGAGCTGGTATAGAAGAAACGAAGTAGACTTTATACTGAAAAAAATTGTTAGGTTGGAGCTTACTTATCCTTTGCTTATCTAAAAACACTTTGTCAAAAATAATCAGGCCAGAAGGGATCGAACCTACGTTGCTAGAGTGAAAATCTAGAGTCCTAACCACTAGACGATAGCCCGCTACGTTAAATTTAGTTATGTAGCGACGTAGTTCGCTGATCTACAGAATCCCGCACCGGGTTATATAAAAGTTCCCTAACTCCAGAGGTTGGGAAGAGCTTCAAAAAAGGGGCGGAGCTATCACCGTACTGAAGTAGTAAGTTGCGCGTATCGCGCTTAAGAGCAAACGCGTAATTAAACATCTCAGTAATCTCCCTCTCAAGCCAATGCGCGTTAGGGTACAAGTTCGTGATTGATTTGGTATAGATACCCACAGATGCGGGGTTAGGTACAAAAACTAAAAGTCTTTGAGATGGTCGAGAGGTACTGTTCATGTTATACGCAATTACAGTATCTGCAGAACCCTGTTTAGGGATTAAACTCACACTAGCGGATTGGTAAGCAAACATGTCCGATAGTTGGTACGAGTAGAACCCTAAAGAAAGTCTTGTGTGAAGGAGGGCGTAGAATAAGTATGTGCTTTTAAGGAGTAAACCCCGTTGGGCTGAGCTAGCTTTCTCATTGTATATTGTCAGACTTTTATACCCAAGACGTCATAAAGTGTAACTTTGGAAAGCGCTAGTCATCTGTTTCAGATTGGACTCGAACCAACGACCCCAAGGTTTTCAGCCTTGTGCTCTGCCAACTGAGCTACTAAAACTAAACAAGCTGGGCCGGGTCGAGTGTGGTAAGAGTCGGGTAGGGGGGGGGTTAATTGCTTAGAGAACAGCTTTGAAGAGCGCTTTAAACTTTTTACGCCTAAGTTTAGTCGAGACAGGGCCGAATAGATACTTTGACTTGGGATTTTGTTTTTTTTTTATAAGAATACCGTTGTTTGAGTAAAATTTGAGAACTAAACCGTCTTTTTTTAATACAGGAAACCTTGTCCGTAAAAGTAAACTTCTACAAATGTCACCTTTAGTGTTGTACTTAAACTTAAACCCCTTATACTCAATCCGGGGCGGCTCTACTGAACGCGCCGAACCCTTAATAAAATGACCCTCCTCAGATACGTGACGATTAAAACCCTTATACAAATGAAAGATCTGCAACCAACTAACTGTCGTGTTGTCACAAATTGCTAGTCACGTTTTCTTTTGTACCAATTGTTGTTTTTTCGCTTAGATCAAACCCTAGAACCCGCGGAAGTAGACTGTTGTTTTAAAAAATCCTGATTTCGGATAAAAAGCGTAGAGTAGGGTTTCCTGCTTAAACTAAAATCACGGAACTGTTGCGAAGTTAAATAGCTAAAAAATCGTTTTAGTAAAAAACAGAGTAGTATTGAGCATACGATGCCGTAAAAAAGTACGAAATTTATAAAAAAAAATTCGAGACTATTTTGGTAGAAATAAATTTCTCTTAGTAGGTTTAGGTCCGTGATTGTATAAGTCTGGTAGAGTTCGTAGAAGTCGAATCAGCTTAAGTAAAAAAATCACGTGCTTTTGAGGCACGCAAGTTGCTGATCCGACGCCGGTTCAAGAAACATAAAAATGAACACCGCTAACGTTAGTACTAGAAAAGTATACGTGACAGACACCCTAGCTGATTTAGCTAGGGTAGGTTTTTGGTGCGAAAAGGTTGAGAAGTGTAATATGAAAATAAAAAAAACTAAACCTACCCCAAAATCTATAACTCAAAGAAAGCCGATTAGGATGTCTAAGTCGTCGGTTAGTAAAAATAGGCCGAGGAGTATTAGGTATAACCCAGCTAAGTACCATAAAGTTAGTAGGTTGTACGTGTTTACAAAAAAAATAAGTACTAATAAAGGTGATAGGTCTATCAACATAGATAATTCTCAAGACATTAAGTTAAAGAGGGGGGGGTTACTTTACACCTATTAGGGCAAAATCGGCCTGGGGGAGTTCGCAAAAATTGGAGTGTGCTGGTTGGATAAGGCTTTGAAACCTCCTGCTCTCGTCCTTCTTATCGTCACAAAGGGTCGCCCTACGCGCAACGTATCAGCCGTTCCTTTGGACATGAAGGGTTCGGGCCATCTCGTAAAGGTAGAAGTTTAGTCTTGTGTTAAAACGTGTTACACCGAAAGATGAGCGGGTAGCAGCCTTTGCTTGACGTAAACTATCGAAAATCATTACAAAAAATGCTGATAGGCCAGCAACGCTTAGGAGGTGCCCTGCGGACACTATAGCGTGTCACCCCCCCAATGCCGCTGGGTAATCTAACACCCGACGAGGCATACCCGCGTAACCTAATCAGAACATGGGAATAACGGTCATAAGTTGACCTATTAGATAATAAATGCAGTGTAGGTAACCATATATTCTACTAAACTTAACTCCAAAAATGGCTGCAAAATAAAAGTAAAATGCTCCAAAAGAGGCAAACATGGCTGAACCCGCTAGCATCACATGGAAATGCCCGATAACGTAAAACGAATCATGAAATAAGATGTCCATACCCGTGTGCGCGACGGCCATACCACTGATACCACCTGAAACGAAAAAAAATATGAAGAGTAGAGAGAACAATAAAGGCAGCTCAACTTGGAAAGAGCTATTAACTAAAGTCACGCACCAATGCATTAATTTTGTAGCTGCTGGAACTGAAATCATTACAGTTAGAGTACTAAATAACATACGTGTAGTATGGGCTAGGCCTACCATATACATGTGGTGACCCCATACGAAGAAACCCAGGAATGCGATCGTGTACATAGAGTAAAGTAGGCTAGCTCGTGCAGAGACCCGTTTACGTAAGTAAAATGAGAGGATTGTATTGTTGAATCCGAATGCGGGAATCATAATTACGTAGACCTCAGGATGCCCAAAGAACCAAAACATGTGCTGAAATAAGACCGTGTCACCACCCCCTGAATAATCGAAGAATGAGGTTTGTCAATGTCGATCCGATAAAAGCATTAGGATTCCGATAGCAAGCATGGGGTTAGCCGCGATCATCATTCAAGACGCAACCATAACCCCTTCAGTGAAGAAAGATCGGGCGTCCCTAAGCTTTCGGTTATTTAGAGAGGATAGGTACCTGTAAGTTACTAAAAAGTTGGCTGAACTTACAATCGAGGAGTTTAGTACAAGAAAAACTCCCATTAGACCAATATCAACTTTTCCAATTGCCGTGAAACGTGAGCGGGCTGAGAATGGCGTAATCATAGCTCACCCAGGTAATACGTCTTTAGCGTTCCGTTCTACAGCTCAGAAGACTCCATCTTCATTCACGTAGCGGTTGTAAAGGGTTTTTTGGTGACGCGAAGCTAAAAGCTTACATCGTCAAGCCTCTCTTGAAAACTTAAGCTCTCGTCAATTCGCATAAATTCGTTGCTGGATAGTGCTTGTTAGGAACATCCTATAAAGTTTCTGGTCCATAGCGTTGAGCGAAACTCATCGAGTATTCAAGAAATCTAGAGTCTTATCCGCAGACGCGAACATGTTATAGAAGCCGGAAAGGGAACCGGAGACTGAAGCTGCGCCTAATCTCGGCCCGACTTGGGCGTCGATCTGGGTAAAAGGTTGGAAGTAGTTAACGTACGTCTCGTTAAGTAACTCGATAAATTGGGACGAAAAGTATCAGGAAGACTTACGAATACCGCCGGTAATTTGGGTCCGAGAAACCAGTAGGTGAGGAAACATCGAGGTGAGCTCTTTCGTAAGATAATTACCTAACTTGTAGTCATACTTTAAAACAGGGCTATCAGCGCGAAGCGCCCTCATATAAAGGTTACTCTCGTGCATCGAGTACTTACTGTTCGAATAGTTAGGCTCGAAATTGCTGCCAGTTGAGCGTAGAAACAGGGGGTTGTTGGCGGTACACTCAGTAAAGATATACTGCTTGTCGCTAGTAACTGAGTTGCGTGTTAGTAGGAGCTGAGTATAGGTAAAAGCTTTGTTAAAAATAGTCGAAAGGGAGTTTTCTAGGAAACGAGCCCCGTTGGGGGTAAAGTTTTGAAGGTTTTTAACAGAAAACATTTGGATAAAGTCGAGGTGGTGTTTTTCCTTTAGAATCGCCTCAGCTTCCCGCATGTTAAAACAGTTCATGCGCTGAAACCGCCTATCGGAGCACGCGAGTTGTAAAAGCATTATCAATCCCGCGGGTAGAAATCAAAACGCCGCGCTATTAAGTCTAGGGAACGCTACGTCGTGTACTCCCAGCTGCGTAGGTAGTAAGAAGTTAGCGAAGGCGCCAAAAAGGAGGGGCATAATCATAAAAAAAACCATGATTACGGCATGTGCTGTTACCACTGTTAGATACTGCAGGCTGTCACCTGCAAGAATTCCCACACCAGGGTGGGCCATCTCTGTTCGAATAATTGTAGCTAAGGCCATACCACACGAGCCGGAGAACATTACAAATCAGAAGTAGTTCACAGCGATTCTCTTATGGTTGGTTGTATAAATTCAGTTATTTGTGTTGTAACCTGAACGGCATTTAAGTCAAGACGACCGGTGTAGTAAAACACCTAAAGAGTTTTCAGCCTTATTCGACGACTTTTCGCGAAACGCGTCGGTGTGGTTGACGGATTTACGGGTGGACAACTTAGTTGCGGTTAAACAGAGTACTAGTAGTATCGTGAAATAAGCGAGGACTTCAAAAAGTAGACTCATATAATAAATTGTTAGTATTTCCACTTTAGCGTGTTTGTATGCAGCCTTCGAATAAAGCTTGTCGTAAATGTTACAATGTTAACATCCCCTGCTGATAAATTCAGCGTACGACTAAAAAAATGCTGTATAAGTGAAACTAGTAAACCTACACCAAATTCTACTGCGGAGAATATTAAGAAAAAGAATGATAAGGAGAGTATGTTTGTGTTATCGTAACTTAGTCCGATAAAGGTTACGATCGCATAGAGCGTTACCCATAACAACTCGGCTGTTAGTAAAAAATGAAGAGAGGTGTTTGTATGCAAAACTAGCGTACCTAGTAAGATGTAGAATAGAATAAAAAGTGTGTTTAAATCACCTAAATACATAATTAACGTCCGGTTATAATACGGGTCTGGACTCTACGTACGATCTGTTGAGCGTCTGCATTTCGAAGAGTACTAAATAAACGATAAAAAAGGCTAAGAAGACTCTACCGATCTCCTCAAACGCAAATAGAAGGAAAAGGAAAATTTTACCTCAGATAAGGAAGAAGGTTGTATAAAAATCTACACTAAGCGCTTGGATGAGGTGGCCGGTGTAAGACCGATCGTGGTTTCGGTAGTTGAGAAACTCTAAAAATTGCGAGTTTTGAGCAAAAGACGCAAGACTGTCTGATGCAAACCTCTCCTCTTCAAAATCACAAAAGAATATGTAGTTAGAGTCGAGGATGTCATCTACAAGGTCGTACAGGTTTAAACGAACAAGTAGGGTTAAAAATCTTAAAATAATTGCTACTGAGTTAGACGAGTCTTTTAAAAATTGCACAACGTACCCCGTTAGCGACTGGTCAGTTACTGTAGCCTCCAGAAAGGATGGGTAGTGGGTCGAGTTTCTAAAAACAAACGTGAGATAAGAGCACACAAAGACGATCGTTAAAAACGTAGAAAGTTGCGTAGTGGTTGAGTTGAGAGAGTCGGAGAACTCTACTAGAAGAATCGTGTAGTACATTACAAAAAGGGTGAAGGTTGTAGTAACCGATTCTAGTTGAAGCCTATTGTCCTTAACGACAGAATATAGGTACAGGAGAAATTTTGCTCAGTAAGTACTAGCTACTTTACTAAGGCCCGAGTTACGCATTAGCGAAGAGGTTAATAGGAGTACTACCCATACTGTACATAGTAAGAGTAGTAAGTTACCAGGCATGGTGATCTCGGGTGTGTACACCTGTGTCATATAAGGAAAAACTTGGGCTACTACCGAAGCTAAAGCGGCGCCGAACGTTTCGATAAAACTTGTGAAAGTTAGTACCAACTCGGGGGAGTTTAGCGAGACAGACGTTAGTAGGTTCTGAAAGTCGGATTGGTATAACAGGGAGAGGGATAAGTTTTTAAACGAGAAACAGGTACGTACGTCCGTAAAGAACCCCTCTAGAAGGTTTAGGGCGATATAGTTGTTGGAAAATAACTGAGTAAACATCAAATCGACGTATGAGAGTTTGTTAAAACTATCAAATAATACAAACATGTCGCGGTAAAAGGGCGACAGTATGTTTGCAAAGGGTGCGGTAGCGCTCTTGTAACCTGCTAGGCTAGATTCTCAAGTGGAAGAATCTTCAAGTCAAAGGCGGTCGTTGGCTAGGTACTGGTTTAATCACTCGTAGTCGTGTAGCGTGCTCATGGGTTAGATTACTAGTTTGTCAGAAGCTGGCTATCGTACTAAGTAATTATTAGTACGTAAGCCGCAATTGCTAACACGAAAACTAGATTTAGTCGTTTTTTTGCAGCGAAAAGCGTTGAGTTTGGTATTGAATAGTACATTAGAGCTTTGTACTGACGTTTGAACCTTCACTTAGACACTCGAGAGGGGTTAAGGCTTAGGTAGACGGCGAGTGTTAAATATAACTGTATAAAAATATATCTCAAGTACCGCTAGTAGGAATTGAACCTACTCCAGTTGAGTATGAATCAAATGTTCTACCATTAAACTATAGCAGCCTACTCTGTTACCTGCGAACGCACCGTCCTTAGTGAAGTTAAAAGCGATTTTCGTAAATATTTGAAAACAAAAAGGTGGTTAAATTTACGTAATTTGTGTAAAGTACTTGTTTGGGGGGGGTGGCTAATGGTGTCAAACGCCTGCGTGCAACGTAGGGCAAACGTACGACCCTTACCTAATCGAATATCCGTTAACAATCATCTCAAGACAACACACAATCGCTTGTAAACTGGTACATATTTCCAAAGGATTAGGTACTTTCCTGATTTACCCCGTGAGTTTTTTCGGGTACTCTTAGCTACGCGTTGGATCCTGTAAGCAAAGAGGGGCTCGTAGGGAGTTAGTAGGTTCTTGAACATTTGGCTAAAATCCTGCCCCTTTACAGTAGTCGGGTTATTTAGCTTTAGTCCATGCAGGGCATCCCAGACTAATCGTAGGACACTTTCTTTTTTACCTGAACGCATAAGCATATTGGTAAAATGTAGTAATGGGAGTTGGGTAGGGGTTAAATACTTCTTAGAAGAAGTTTTTAGGCATCGCGGGACCGATATAAGCTGAGTCGAGAAGAAATTCGCCGTAGACGAGTGGCGGATAAAAGAGGCGCTGGGTGCCCAGCACGAATAATAAGGTGTACTAAAGATACTTGTACCCTTACCAGCTATAATCTTGATTATCGGCTGTGCAAACGTTAAATTGAGTGGTTTTGTTGTGACAGGGCTACTGCTTACACTATTTACGGTTAAACCTTTAATTTCTTTATAATCCATAAAATAATAACATTAATTACTATCGGTACGAGCTAACTTTTCCGACCTTCCGATATACGATTTGTCGAGAAAAGCGGACACCCCTTCCCGTAAAAATTTTTATGGGGCGTGTAGCTCTAAAACGATAACCCACGTCCCATAAGTCGTTTTTCGTAAAACCAAAGATTAGTACTAAACGCTTAGTTAAAAACTTTATAGTCACACCGCTACCGTAAACATATAACCGGTGTGCGTATCCGAAGTTGGGTGCGATTGTGTTTCGAGCATTTCGGTAAACGTAATAACCCTTACCTTTAAACTTAATCCGCATGAAGTGTATACGTGAGAAAGAATACAATACATCCTCTAGGAACATAAAATAGAGGTGAGCAAAGTGCTCCTTGCTCCTATATCGAAAAATAAGAGACTGGTTACCTTTACAAAAAGTAACCGGGGCTACTTTAAAATTAAGAGGGATTCAAAAATAGTACACTTTCGAATGAAAGTAAAATACGGGGTTGGGTACCGTTTCGGAGTGAGCTACTAAATAAGAGACTCTCCATGTACCGGGAATGTGTAAAGAGTGCTGAAGTGAAGGTAGGGAGAGGCGAGTCCGCCTAAGTACGGACCTCTTTTTTAGAAATACAGACTCGCGTTTACTAACGTTTCTCCATCTTACTATAGGTGAGTGGTTTAGTTTCTGACTATTTCACGAAATAACAATCCAGCACTAGAACTGGTAATGCCTCAAGTACTGATTGCGCATTAGCGCCTTGTGATTAGTTAAGGTCAACAATCGACGTAGTTTAGTAGACTTATTCTCGTTGAGTAAAGTTAAGTGGTCTCTATCAAAACACCAGTCTAGTGACTTGACGGTGAACTTTTTCTTGTGAGGTCTAAACCAATACAAATTTATAATGAGTCAACCGCCGTAACGAAGTATCCAAGTACGCATATTAAAGACATCATCCCTTTTATAACGCATTAGGTGGAACTTCCTCCCAATTTGGATTTTGTGCGCAGTGTAGCGCCAAAAATAAGTATTATAGTAACCCCTTAACTCTGGGCACGAGCCCGAAAATCAGTATTTATTACTAAAGTAGGAGTGACTGGTGGAGAGCCCGTACTGGATATAGGTATTTACTAATTGGCTAAATATTCTATCTTGGGAGACGAAGCGCCCGTAGTTAGTATCTGTATATCAGAAATTGTATCATATTGAATTAACACCTCATCGGTTTATAGATGGATTACTCATGTTTCCCATAACTTAACTATACCTTAGAAGGCGGCAATGGTGAAAGCAACTCCTACTAGAATTAGTGCGAATGTTTCAATGAACGCAAATCCTAGAGCGGAGTAGTTAAATAATTTCTCTTCTTGCTCAGGTGCATAAGCTAGAGATCTTAAAAATGCATTAAACAGGATTCCGGTTGCGGATGCGCATCCGGAGATGGGTAAAAAGACCATGGCCAGTGCGATTACTTTAGCAGCTTTAACGAATAGCAAACTTTTAAAACTGTCACATTAGTACATGCCTGTTTAAATCGATTAATAAACTTAAAAAGAATAAAAACAGGAAGACTATAACCAGTAAAAAGTCGTGCAAACCCGAAAAAGTAATTCCAGAAACATAGGGAAATATGAATATTAACTCAATATCGTAGAGCAGAAAAAAAATGCAAATAAGTAAGAATTGCACAGGCAGGTGGATAGGTTTTTGAGTACTTGGTCTGAACCCACACTCGTAAAAATCACGCCGGGCCGTCTTTAAGTAACCAAATCGTCGCAGTAAGTCTCTAAAAGTAAAACTAGTTAGGAGGTTGTATATAAGAAAACTTAGTATTAGGACAGAGCAGGTAGTAATAAATATTTCAAAATCTCCCATAAATTAATCTTTTTGGTTGATGGTAGAGATTGTACTAGTTTTAAATTGTAAAATACTGAAAATTTAGCCAATGACCGCCTAAGTTAGGTAGATTAGCAGTAGTAAGAAAAAGAGTGAAAGTACGTACACTAAAAACGTGAGTCACCCAATTTTTGTTAAGAAGTCGTATCTATAACGCGGGACACCGCCTCGAATAAATATTAGAAACATTAGACAGAGTATTATTTTAACGTAAAAGGCGATAAAAGTGGGTAATACACAAAAGGTTGCAGTCGGCGAAGCTCCTAAAAGTCTCCCAAGTCAGATTAACATACTACTATCCATGAGGTTATAAGCGTTAGTAAGCTACATACAGTAACTAGGTTAGGTACAAATGCGCGACATTAGAACAGTGACGGACTACTATATTAGCTACCCCGCATCAACCATACTAGATAGTTAGCGTAACGACCTTGATAGAAGTTCAAAATTACTTAAATCAAGATTTAACTACACTAACGGCTTTAGAAACGAGTTTACTAACGCGAGTTGTAAACTTCGAAACTACAGCAGGTGCTTTACTCTCAAAGTAATTAGTTAGAGAATTATCTCTCCAAGCAACTGATAGTCGCGCTAAACTCGCAACTAAGGTTACAACTAAAAGGATGAGTGCGAATGTTTCTAGTACAGGATGGTAACTAATGTAAGGCGCAACCCATGGGTAATAGAGAATTATTGGCGTCCAAACTCGAACCATAAACTCTTGGGCAAGCCAAAGCATATGCGGAGACAGGGTTAATCAGAAAGGTTTGTAGTATCGTTACAAACCGGAAAGCCCCTCCACGTTGTGGGATGTTTACCGATCAACATCCCCAAAGACAATGTCTAAAGATCCTAAAATAGTTACTAAATCGGCGAAATAGTGGCCGTGAGCCATTCGTGACATAATTTGCATATGGTGATACGCCGGGGTTCGTATCTTACAACGGTAGGGGGTTGCGGTACCATCAGAAATGATAGCCGTACCGAACTCCCCTTTAGGGGCTTCAACTGCATTGTAAGTAAATCCACGCGGTACTTTTATCCCCTCGCTGTAAAACTTAAAGTGAGTAATCAACGACTCCATCGAGTTATACTTCGAATTTAAATTTAACTTAGTTGACTGGCTCGCGTCTAGCATCTGAAATAGGTTTGTTACGCCCAACTGACTACCCTCATTACTACTCCTGTAAAGGATAGATGTTAGGTTAGTAAGTAGCTGGAACGAGATGTTGATACTCTCGTACATTTCACGTATTCGAATTAAGAATCGATCGTAGCTATCCCCTTTCTTCCCTAAATAGCTTTGAATAGATAAAAACCAGTAGTAACTATAAGTTTCAACTTTACAAAATCGAAGATCTTTTTTAATACCAATACTTCGACCGACCGGACCGGTTACACCATAACCTACCGCGTCGTTAAAATTAATGGATCCGATTGAGACAAGTCTCGATTTTCAAATTCTGTTATTTGTAGTGACAGCAAAGATCTCAGTTAGTGACTTGAAACAGTCGCGTGTGAAAAGTGTAACATCTAGAAAGAATTGGTAGTCAAGGCCTGTTCAGTCAATGTCGTTTGGACGGTAAAATGCGGCATGCATTCGAGCCCCCGAAACCCGCTCATAAAACTCCATTAAACGCTCACGCTCTTCGAACGCCCAAAAGACTGGAGCCATATTACCTACGTCTAGAGAGTGTGTCGATAAGGCTAATAAGTGGTTCAGTACCCGGGTCAGCTCATCGAATAGCACTCGTACCTGTACGTATAGCGCCGTATAGGAGACTGAACCTAACAAAGTTTCAATTGAGATACAAAAGGCGTGCTCTTGCGTCATCATTGATACGTAATCCAGCCGATCAAAATAAGGTATAGACTTAAAATAGGTTCTATTTTCGATCAACTTTTCCGTACCACGGTGTAAAAAACCGACGTGGGAGTCAGTTCGCTCTACCAGCTCGCCGTTAAGCTCTACAACTAAGCGCAACACTCCATGAGCTGCGGGGTGTTGCGGCCCAAAGTTCAGTACAAAACTTTTTACGCGACGTTCCGAGTTTGAATTTTGGACAAAAGTGTAATCTCAAAAGTTAAAAACAGATGATCTGATAAGTTAGCAGTTTAACAGGTATACTTTCAGTTATACATATTAAAGGGGTTTAGTTGTGTATCTTCGTGGTAGTACTCAAAGCCGGAAGCGAGTGTAAGTGGCTCCGGTATAAGATAGGCTGAGAGGGAAAAAAAATCAACTTCAGTATACGTGGGTACGTCCGAATTATTATACTTATACCCCATAACCCAGTTCGGGTATGAGTAATTAACATCCCGCTCAGCTCGCCTAGTTTTAGGTTTAAACTTGATACGTGCAAATTTTAAAATCCTAAACCTACGGGTTATTAAGCGATTCTGCTGGAATCTAAACATTACGTAAAACTTAGTACTCACTATAAGCTGTAAAAAGTCCCCTACTAGCAGCGTTAGGTAGCGATTATCGACCAGGTTAGCGTTCAGGTAAACAGATTTACTCTCCAAAAGTAAAAAACTTAGATGGAAGTCTATTACGAACTTACATCGCACAAGAACTATGAATAGCGACTTTGCGTATTCAGGTAAGTGAAGGGCTCAACGTGATCGGTAGCGCTTCGCCGCAACCTGGACATGGTAGGCCCTTTTAGCAAAGTAACGAGTTAGTCGGTGTTCGTAGCGATACTTTAGGCGCGCAATTATACGAAACGAGTGCCTAGCGCGCTTCCAAATACGTATATAACCAGGGCGTAACCGAACTCGTGAGGGTCTAATTAGGCGCTTGGCTCTTCTAAGGTTGTACCAAGGGAGTGCTGACAGAGGGCTGAGCTCAGGGTTTGTTGATAGAGTTGAGGTGTATACTTTTGCAAAAAGCCTGGAGGGTGCTCAATTCCTAACCCTCCGGTGTTCTGTAAAGAGGGTGCGGGCGTTTAAGTTAAGGTATTGTCGAAGTAGATCTTTCTTATACCTATTTGCATCTAAAAAAGAGTGATTTTTTTTATGAGTGTCGTAGCGCGTACGTCGTCACGACGCGTTAAGCCTTTTAGAGGGGGTAGTTAACACGAATCCACCTATAGAGAGGGTAAATTTATTTAGACGACTTGCTGTTAGAGCAGGCCGCACTCGTATGGATTTCTTAAAAACTCTTTTCGGGGTTGCGGTACTCGTAGATAATACGTTTATAGATAACTCACGCATTGCCGCACCTGTGATATCACGGATAAGTCGGGTTGGGTTGCGACGTGTCCGCATCGTCGAGATGTGTCGCGTAAACAAATTACTAGTAGTAGTAGCTAGCGCGTGAAAAGTTAATCACGTCCCTAAAAGAACCCCTCTCTTTAATAAATATCGAGATGTTATAAACTTGTACCGGTGTAAAAGTGTTGATCCACCTCGAGCCGCCGGTATTAGTGTGAGTGCAGCGCTGTCACGACTCGAGGAGGGTAACATCCAGAATCTGGAAACTGAAAAGCTGCTCTTATAAGAACGTAGGCTGGTTAACTCGTGACTTGACCCAAACCTTAGGTAAGTTTTTCGGCGGATTAGTTTAGTGAGGAGTGGGCTTTTTGTATGAGGGGCGCTACGGCTACCGGAACGGCGCAACTTGAATTTAAATTTACGAGAAGGGGTACCTATTAGAGGTAGGGGGTGAAGGCTTCGCTTAAGCGCCGCGTTGTGCTTGGTTCGGGGTAGTCGGCGGATAGGGCGCCTCATACGAAACTTTCGCCCCCCCAAGTCCCTCTGACGTCTGTACGCCCGAGACAAACTCAGGCGCGTAGTGTTTTTACGTCGATAGGCCCTACGGGCCCTAAACCGGACCGCCGACCAAGGCGTTAGGGGGGTCAGCGAACCTATTTTAGAGCTTGATTGGTCAGTTAGGAGGAATGTTGAGTAACTTTTCGATAAAAACGATCGCAATTCACAAACGTACGAGCCGCCAGCTGAAACGTCAGTAACGGAGTCGTGAGCGGAGTACGACTTAAATCTCGTCAAAGCCGACCAACTCGTAGCGATAATAAGTGGTTTTTTGTCTGAAGTAAGGGAAGCCAAACTCTTACGGCGACGTCTTATTTTAAATCTGCGCCCGTGCGTTGCCCTAAAAGATCTCTTACTTATCAAAAATTTAACAATAAGCGTCTGTGAGACGGGTGCGATCGTAGCCGGTTTAGCACGCCCCTTAATCGGATATAACGCCACAGCCCTACGCCGATACCCCATAATAGAAGGTTTTTGTCTTCGTCTAAATTTGCGAAGGGAGCCCCTCTCTACTGAGTAAAGTCAAAAACTTTTAGGTGCCTTAAATTGCAGAAACGGTTCTGTAGATAACCGGCGTATTTTAACACGTTGACGCCTGTTAGCACGCTTAACTTGAAGACGGCGTGAGTTTAAAAATCCTATAAAGTTTGTTAGGAAGGACCCTCTTCAGTAAAGGTGGGGTGTTACTGCCGCAGATACCCTACTCTGCGCACGTAAATACTTATTGGAGAGGGAGTGTAGGGCAACCTCTTCCGAAATTCGGTTAATCCCAAAAGAACGCCTATTTAATCGAGTCTTAACCCGCACCCTTGTCGAGTTAAATATATTTCGAGAAGATGCACCCCCCCGTAGTGCCGTCAAGATCAATAAACGCCCGATTAAGGGATGGCGAGTTTTACGCTTCTTCCACTTTCAACCCCTCAACGAACCCGTCACACCCCTCAGTCGAGTCACGTACTCAGGTTTTGGTCGATGTCTTAAAAACGCAAATGCTGGTACCCCAACAAACTGCCAACGCCCACACAGTAATGAGCGACTGTACCTGTAAAAACCCAGACCCCCACCCCCGTAATTAGGAGTCGAGCTGACTTTAAAGCTAGTTAGGGATCTGCGAGAACTACGCACTTTTGCCCTAAAAACCTGTTTAGGGGCTCTAGCGCGGACGTACAAACCTTTTAAGGTCCCCGACAGCCGAGGCTGTGTACGTAATAGGTTCCTTTTAATACGTATAGAAGAGTTTACGCTGTCGAAAATGGTGCAAAGTTCACACAAAACTGATACTAAATAAGTCGTCAGGTTGTATGTTAAGTTTAGGGTTGATTGGGGAATAAGTGAGTACCAGTAATTCGTAAAATTTAAGCAGGTGCTTCGATAAAGCACTGGTATTATATTATTTTGACTAAAGACGGCCTTTCCAAAACGGGCTTTATTATCCATAAATTTCATTCATTAAAACCAAGCGTTCGGCTTAGGCTTCTCCTCCTTCACTAAACCCTGCACCTTCTTAGGTTTCGCAACTTTCTTCTTAACTAACCTGTAGTTAATTTTTTCAGGTTTTGTTTGTTCAGCCCTCATACGCCGAACTTGTCCCAAAAAACGTCGTATAGTTGTGTTATTTAAGTAGGCGGTCCACGCGTTCGATCAGGTTCTTTGACCCCTCGAAGGTTTTCCTAAAGCCTGAGCTTTACCCCTAAAACAACGTATGAGGAACAGCCGAATTAGGTTTAACTTCGTTAGGTTTATTATTGGGCTTTTTAAGCTTGTTAGTTTAGAGAGTATAAGGTTAATTACTGCTTTAAGATTTGTTGAAAGGGTAGAGAGGTCCAACTCACCGCCCCGGAGGGACGGTTGTAGCTCAAATCGGTGCATAAAATACTTATAGAGGCTGGTGCTGAAGCCGCCTACCGACCGGCTAAGATCTTTTAATTGTAAATTGTAAGGTTTCAGGGATCCGTTGTAGTAAAATCCTTTTGTTCAGTATATCTTCAACACTTGCTCAAATCTCATATTTATTTTTTATTCTTTTTTTTTCGTAACTGCTTTGCTTTATAAATGGCAACTTTACGATTCCATGTAAACTCGCCAAACTTAAATCCCACCATCCAACGAGTTATTGTTTTTGAACGTAGTCGACGCCCGGTATACAACTTAATACGATTGCCTACAAATAAAGATGGTATAGTCGAGCTTCGATCGAAGACAACCTTCTTTTTTTTGTCGTTAATGCGGTTATGGTATACTAGAAATAGTTTACGTCACGTACTAAAACCTACGTATTTTAACTTAAAACTCGTGTTATCATTTTCAAACTTAGTCAAGTGGTTAACAAGCAGCGTTACTTACGTTTAGTAGTTAAACCCCACGGAGTTCGCGGGTACCTTATAGATTTAGTGTTACCACCGTGGGGGTGGTCAACGGGGTTACGAGCAACTCCTCGAACTTTAGGCTTCTTACCCAGTGATCGCCAAAAACCACTCTTTGTATTAGCGAAACGCTTTTTTCATTTTCAAGAGATTCTATCTCTTATAGCTGTTGTATGTACCGAAAACATTTTTCTTACACCCGAGGGTAGTCGAACTAGAGCCGTCTGATTCTTTCAGTTAAAACTGATTATGCGAGCAAAGCAGCCCGAGCTCCTAACGTACTGGTGACCTTTGTGGGGGTAGAGCTCGAGAAAAGATATCTTCAACATACGCCTCACGTCATACAATAAAAATGAGTAGGGTTGGGGAAACAGCCGTTGGGTAGAGTTATTAGTAAATTTATTATAAGGTTTAGCGTATATAAAAGTAAATATTTTAGACGAATCAGTTGTCGGTCAGTACGAATACGACCCGCACGAAAGGGCTACAAGTGCAAGTAGTTTAGAACCGCGACATACTAATCGAAATGACGCTAAAAACCCTACGTCAGTAGAACGTAACAACGAACCTACACGAACGGTCTTTACCCTTTTTTTAAACCCCGATTTAGTAAAACAGACTAGTCGACCGGAGCGAAGGCGGCCAATTTTACCCTTCAAGTGGTACGTTAACCTTTTTTGAGAAGGTCTTAGGTACCATCGCGACGTGATTTTTTTTATATTTCTTGATGCGTTAGAGGTCACGTACGACTTCTTTAAAAACATAGTTTCGGCATTAAAAAATTGTAACTAGTAGAGCTGCCCCAAGTACCAGCCCTAGAAGCGGCGTCGCCGCGTTGAGGTAGGGCGTTGTCGCTACACGCAAGGGGAGGTAACTCAAGATTATGTGAAAAAGTAGTTCAGTAATTGAATAATACCAAGACATTGGAGTGATTTAAGTTAGAAATTTATTCACAAAGAAAGCAACTCGGTGTTACGGGCCGCGAGCCCAGCGCTTCGCAAGTAATAAAGATACCTAATAAAGTAGTATTGGCTTAAATAACCACTCGCGTGTACAGGTATTGGGTAGGTTAATAATCAAGGGCTTTGCGTGTACGAGACGACCCCCATCGTAATAACGTCTTGACGTTTCAGTAATAACGAAGTCTTGTAGTGCAGCGTAGCGTCGGCTATAAAAGCCAGCTGGACGCGAAAGACTCGCATAGCTTTTAGTAGTTTCGAGGTTAAAGAGCCGCCTACAACACCTGTCGAATACTCTACTAAATAAAGGTAGCGCTTCCAGAAGTGCTTCGAGTGTATAAGCGTTTTGTTAATTGAGACTATCTCGTTTTTAAAAATTTTATGAGCAAAAACTAGTACATCCGTATTAAAGTAAAAGATATTGTAAAGTAGCTGATGTAAGTTCCTTCAGCGGTTGTAAACTTGGCGTATGCATACCGAAAAGTGCCCCTTTTGTCCAGACTTAGCAAACATTAGGTGGTAAAATCCGTGAGGTTGGAAGTTGTCAGCGGATATCGATGATAGGGATAGCTCAATAAAGTTTAGAAACAAGGGCGTGCTTACCGAACTTGCTAGCTTTAAAGGTTGTACCTTCGACCCTCTACGGAATCAACTACCTGCAATCGGTTTGGTACAACCCACTAGTACTTTAGGCTTGCAAACTGTTAGCATCGGAGTGGTTCGCGTCAGCGAGACAAATGTAGGACTTAGTACTAAGTTGTTTAAGAGGTGCTGGGGGATGGTTGCGTAAAACTGAACCCACGCCCCTAAAGTATAGAAGCTCGTAAACTTACTTGAGGTTAAAGCCCTTCTTAGATATATATTTCTTTTAAAAAAGTCTCTTTTATAGTCCATATTTGTTAATTTTTTAGGTTTTATGATGAAGTTTTATACAAAGACTTCGATTATGTATTATTTCAAACTCCGAAATTTTAGTTTCGATCATTTGAAACATACCCTTAACTTGTAATCTACAATTAATCTATAAGAAAATATCAACAGGAGAGCTTCTCACTTTTAAAAACGTATCAGCAATTATCTCATCTTAATGTAGCTTAGCGACGTGCTAACTTGTAACAATCGCGTAACCATTGATTAATCCGTCTCAGTCCTCTCGTACTAAAGTAAGAGTCTGTTAATTTTCAACTTAACAGCAGATAGGGACCAAACTGTCTCACGACGTTCTAAACCCAGCTCACGTACCATTTTAACGGTAGAACAGACCGACCCTTGGAAGATTATTCTCAACCAGGATATGATGAGCCGACATCG